>Ga0256405_10003530_pt1 | contig 31963 bp, 33 predicted proteins | sample RumenRJG_02DNA_FD_189096 | JGI IMG/M metagenome (GOLD analysis project Ga0256405, IMG submission 189096) | Bovine rumen microbial communities from Lethbridge, Alberta, Canada - RJG_02 | ecosystem: Host-associated > Mammals > Digestive system > Stomach > Rumen | place: Canada: Alberta...
CTTTCTGGAAGCGGAAGCAGAGCTCTTTTGAAAAGGACTCCTGCGTAATACGAATGCCAATGGAACCATCGTCGGCAATCAGATTGGGAGCCAGATTCACGGCACCATCCAGAATCAATGTTGTAGGCTTGTCAATGCAGTCGATAAGCTGCCAAGCCACATCGGGCACTTTCCTCACATAGCGTTGCAGACGCGCATCGCTGTCCACCAAGCAGATTAGCGCCTTGGAATCGTCGCGCTGCTTAATCTCGTACACTCGTTTCACGGCCTCCGCATTCGTTGCATCGCAACCGATGCCCCACACGGTATCCGTAGGATAGAGTATCACCCCACCCTTACGCATCACCTCAATGGCGTTCTTGATATCCTGTTCCTGTGTCATAACTTTCGATTTTTGCGGGTGCAAAGTTACACATTATTATAATAAAAAAACGACATTTTACTGAAAAAATCCTTAAACGTGGTATGAACTATTGGCAGTAAGAAAAAAACTTAGTAACTTTGCATCATCAATAAAAAACTGAAAAGAAATGAAAAAATTACTCATAGCTATGATGCTGGCAATGCCATTGGCCATTGCAGCTCAGGACAACACTTGGGAGCAGGTACAGGTAAACAGCCAAGACCAGAAATACCTGGCTGGTGCGGTTCCTGAGGTTGACGGACATGTAGTGTTCACCAAAACCATCAATGCACCAGGAAAGAGCGCAAAACAGATTTACGAGTTGCTGCGCAAGGACTTGCAGGTGATGACCAAAGAGCCCAACCAGATAGAGCAGAGCCGACTGACGTTGGAGGATGCCGACAACAACAGAGTGGTGGCAAGCTTTCAGGAATGGCTCGTGTTCAAGAACAAACCGCTGAACCTGGATCGCACACGCTTCCTCTATCAGATTATTGCCGACTGCAAAGACGGACAGGCTGACATTAAACTGAACCGCATCGTATATATTTACGACGAAGAGCGCGACATGACCACCTATAAGGCAGAGGAATGGATTACCGACCAGTATGGCCTGAACAAGAAAAAGACCAAGCTGGCACGCGTCAGCGGCAAGTTCCGTCGTAAGACCATTGACCGTGTGAACTATATCTTCAACCGCTTTACCCAGCTACTGCAGAAATAAGACATGGCAGAGATAGAATCACTGCTGTCGCCAGAAGAGCGCGACAAGGTAGAACATCCGAAACGCCACAACTTGGAGCCTTTCCGCGATTCCAGCAAGACGCGGGAGTTGCGCTTCTGGCTGAATATCATCTTCATGGCAGGTGCCATTGCAGGTCTGATAGTTTATTTCTACATAGGACGGCAAGCAGGCATGTGGGTCTTGGCTATTTCGTGTATATTCAAATTCGTAGAATTAGCATTGCGCATACTTAAAATATGAGAATAAAGCAGTATCTGCTTCTTGCAATGATGGCCGTCAGTTTACTGAACGGCCAATATTTGTTGGCACAAAACAACTTCGAAAACAACGGTTTTGACGACCAAGGAATCAATGAAAGCAGCAACTTCAATCCTCACAAGAACGACTCAACAAAGAAAAACAAGGAAATACCCAAAGGCATCTATGCGTGGACGGTAGACAGAAAGTTCGGCGACATCAGGAAAGTTGATGTTGACACCATGCCACACCTCTATCCGCAGTCAACACTGGCAATGGGCAAGCAGATGCAGTTCAACACCCTTGGAAACAACTATACTGCCCGCCAGAACCGCATATTCATAGACCGTAAGGAAAAACAGCAGTTTGCCTTTACCGAGGTGTACGACATGGTGCTGCGCCAGCCAGAAGACTTCCATTTCACAAACACGCTCTCGCCCATCACAAATCTGAGCTACGACAACTGCGGCGACAAGACCAACGGAGAAGACCATCTGGATGCACGTTTCGCCGTGAATGCAGGCAAACGCATAGGAATGGGCATGGACTTGGACTACGCCTATGCACGCGGATACTTACAGAATCAAAGTATCAGCCATTTTGGTGCCACGTTCTATACCAGTTACATGGGCGACAAGTATCAGCTGCACGCGCTCTATTCCACCCACCATCAGAAAGCAACGGAAAATGGCGGTATAACAAACGACAACTACATCACCCATCCAGAACTTACAGAGCAGTCGTACTCTGCCAACGAAATACCCGTCATCCTGCAACAGAACTGGAATCGCAACGACCACCAGCATCTGTTCCTGACTCATCGCTACAGCGTGGGATTCTATCAGCAGGTACCCATGACAGAAGAAGAAAAGACAGCCAAACAATTCGCTCTGGCTTCAGCTAAAGAAAACATGAAAGACAGCATTGACGCACTGGCTGACACAATGGTTGTCGACTCAACAATGCTGTTCATGAAACGCGAGTTCAAGCCCGTCACAAGTTTCATTCACACAGCAGAAATAGCAAGCCACGACCGCAGCTATCAAGTCTATGCATCTCCCAAAGGCTATTATGCAAACAAGTATTACGACACCTTTGAGAAAACGTATTCCGCCGACTCCATACTTGATGTCACAAAGTATTTCAGTTTAAAAAACACCTTCGCTATTGCACTGATGGAAGGATTCAACAAGTATGCAATGGCTGGTTTGAAGCTCTTTGCATCACATGAACTGCGACGGGCTGAAATGCCTATGACCATCACGGACAGCTGTGCCTATACGGGAAAGATCAGCGAACATAGCATAAGCGTTGGAGGACAGCTGCAACGCACCCAGGGACATACACTGCACTATGACCTGTTGGCAGAAACGTGGTTAGCAGGTGAGGACATTGGACAACTGAAGATTGACGGAAAAGTCGATTTGAACTTCCCACTCCTTGGAGACACCGTACGCCTTATTGCCAAAGGCTATGTCCACAGGTTAAACCCCACGCTGTATGAACGTAAGCTACATACAAAACACTTCTGGTGGGACAATTCGTTAGACAAGGAAATGCGCACACGCATAGAGGGAAATTTCACATACGAGAAAACAAAGACCACGTTGCGTGTTGCTGTGGAGGAGATACAAAACTACACCTACTACGGTATGTCGTACACACGAGCCGACAATGCCAACACACTGCTCACGGCAAGCGTGAGACAGCATGGAGGCAACCTTAACATACTCACGGCACAACTGGATCAGAAATTCCAGTTAGGCCCATTGCACTGGGACAACGTGTTGACCTATCAGTCTTCATCAAACCAAGATGTGCTGCCTCTCCCCACATTAAACGCATTCTCTAATCTGTACATACAGTTTATGGTAGCCGGCGTGCTACGTGTAGAACTGGGTGGTGCTGCTACATGGTTCAGCAAATACGATGCGCCTGATTTCTGTCCGGCTATCAATCAGTTTGCCGTTCAGGAAAACAGTCAGTCGAGGGTGGAATTAGGAAACTTCCCCTTCGTCGATGTCTATGCCAACATGCACCTGAAACATGCGCGATTCTTCCTTTTAATGCAGAATGCTACTGCATCATCATTCGGCAGGAATTATTTCCTCACACCACATTACGCACAGAATGAATCCGTGATTCATTTCGGTGTGTCGTGGAATTTCTTCAACTAAATCAAGAGCAGAACACAACTTCGCCCCATAGGATAGCCAAACCTATAAGCCATCCTATGAGCACCTTGAAGGTGATATTCTTGACGTACCAGCTCAGATGGATATGCTCAATCTTCATCAGGGCCAAGCCGCATACGCTTCCAACGCTGAGCAGACATCCACCAATAGCAGTACAATAGGCAATGACCTTCCAGTAGGTACCATTCTGGGCATAGTCGCCAGCATTCCACACATCATACAAGAAGATGTCGCTGGCTGCAATGGTAAACGTATCGACAAGACTACTGAGAAGACCAGACAGGATACCCACTACCCAAAGATTACCTATCGTAGCGTCTATCCAGTCGGCTACATCAGTAAAGACTCCCGTTTCACTTACCACACCCAAACCCAGCATAATACCCATCACAAAGAGCATTTGCTGGATAGCCTCATACTGAATAACACGCGGAATACGGCGCTGAGACATCTGGTCGGCATTCATCAACTTGCGGTTGAATGCCTCGTTGACCACCCATAACAACGCAAGCACCACCAAGGCCCCAAGAAAAGCCGGCAGACGAGTGATACTAAGGAAAGTAGGCACAAACCACAACCCGCCAATGCCTACGAAAAACATCAGCATTCGTTGCCAACGGTTCAAGCGGGTGTCATCGCCACGAAATGGAGCTACACCCCACTCTATATCAAGACGAGAAGGCAACTGACGAGCAATAAGAGCCGTAGGCACTATCCAAGATGCCAATGCAGGCCAGAACAGATAACTGGAGAACTCTGACGCTGTCACAGCCTCGTTAGCCCATAGCAACAAGCCTGTAGGGTCGCCAATCACCGTAAAACACCCACCACAGACAGCTGCCAGGACAATAGCCGAACCGATAAGCATACGCTGGGCACGACTCTTGACAATATTATGCATAATCACCAGCATCACTATCGTGGTAGTAAGGTTATCCAAATTTGCCGAGAGGATGAATGTAGCCATTGTGATAGTCCACAGCAAACGCTTCGTATTACGCGTGCGAATCCATTCGCTGATAAAGTCGAAGCAACCATTGTTGTTGAGTATTTCAATAATTGACATCGTCGCAAGCAGATACATCACGATGGCAGCCGCTTTACCTACGTAGTTCAAGAACACATTCTCGTAGATAAAGTTCTTAACCTGTTCACTGGAAGAAGCATTGCCATTAAGGAATGCCTCGTAGGCTACAGGATGCATATCCATTACAAAGTCGGCTCCCCAGATGATATAGACCACCCAACCAATTGCCGCAAGGAATATACTGATAGCCGCCTTATTCACACCAGTAAGATGTGTTGTTGCAATCAGCAGATAACTAAGCAATAGTAGTAAAATAATAATCAACGTCATTGGTAAAGCCTCTTTATAATGGTTATGCAGTGTATTCTGAATATCTTAAGACTTACTTCGTCTTAGCAGAGTCAGATGCAGTCTCCTTCTTGTAGCGACGATTCATACCGTTCACCACATCAGCAGTGATGTCGAAACGCTTGTCAGCATAAAGCACTGCAGCCTTGTTAACAATCATATCATACTTCTTGTCCTTGTTATAGTCGGCCAGGAAGTTATCAAGACTATCCTGGAAAGCCTGCAGGAACTTCTGCTGTTCACTTGCCAGCTCACCCTCCAAACGCTGCTGCAGAGCCATGATATTCTGCTGCTCACGCTGAAGATTAGCCTGAGCGGCCTCAGCCTGCTCACGAGAAGTGAAGCCATTATTCTGCAACTTCTGCTGGAACGACTGTGCGTTCTTCTCAAGCTGCTGGGTCTTGCTCTGAATGGTATTACGGGCATTTGTGCCTTTCTTTTCCAGTTCAAGAGACTTTTCCTTTGCAAACTCATACTGAGCTGTCAACGTATCGATTTCAATATAGGCAATACGCAAGCCATTGCTATTTGATGCTGCCACCTCAGGCTCTTCGTCCATTTTGGGAGCCGAGTTATTACATGCTGAAGTGAGACCTACAAGGGTCAGGAGTGCAAAAGCACGGAAAAAGTTCTTTTTCATTTCTTTGTTATTGATATATTAGTGATTTCTTTCGTTTACTGCCAAGCGACTTTTGGTGCGCTGCTCGCGATCCTGATCCATCACGCAATGAATGCCCCGCTGCCGCATGGCCTTAGAGTCGTGAATATGCTGTGACGAGAAGCGACCATTCTTGCGAAAAACCAGTTTTATGCACAAAAATGCCATCGAGATAGCAATTATTAACGTGCTGATTGTGATTATTTCAACCATTTTTACTAACTTTGCGGTTGCAAAGGTAATAATTTAATATTGAACATTAACAATAAAACATTTAAAAATGAATAAAAGCACTCTAAAACCTGCATCTGTATTCGAGCAGTTTGCCAGAATCAATGAAATACCACGTCCTTCGAAGCGTGAAGAGAAGATGATTGAATACCTCAAAAATTGGGGTGAGAGCCACGGATTTGAGACGAAAGTCGACGAAACGGGCAATGTGCTGATTCGCAAACCTGCCACCAAGGGTTATGAGAATAGAAAGACCGTCATCCTGCAGAGCCACATGGATATGGTATGCGACAAGCTGGTGGATGTGGACTTCGATTTCGACAAGGATGCTATCCAGACTTACGTTGACGGAGACTGGCTGAAGGCAAAGGGTACTACACTGGGTGCTGACGATGGTATCGGATGCGCTATAGAACTGGCTATCCTTGAGGCAAACGATATCGAGCACGGTCCGCTGGAGTGCGTCTTCACACGTGATGAAGAGACAGGCCTTAGCGGTGCCGAGGGGATGAAGGCTGGTTTCATGACTGGCGACTACCTCATCAACCTCGACTCTGAGGATGAGGGCGAGATGTTTGTATCATGTGCCGGCGGTCGCAACACACAGGCCAAGTTCACCTTCTCTCGTGAAGAGGCTCCTGCAGGCTCTTTCTTCCTGCGTGCACAGTTGAAGGGTCTTACCGGTGGACACTCTGGTGATGATATCAATAAGAAGCGCGCTAACGCCATCAAGTTGCTGGGTCGTTTCCTGTTCCAGACCATGAACCGCTATGAGGGCGTGCGTCTGGCTCAGTTCCATTCAGGAAAGCTCCACAACGCCATTCCTCGTGACGGTATGTTCGTGATTGCCGTCCCCCACGATACCAAGGAGAATGTAAAAGCCGACTGGAACGTCTTTGCCGCTCAGGTTGAGGATGAGTTCCACGTTACTGATACCCAGATGGTTTGGACAATGGAAAGCACCGATGCCGAGTCCGTCATCGAAGAAAAGGTGGCTCGCAACTTCGTATGGGCTATCCAGGCCGTAGATAATGGTATCTACGCTATCTGTCAGGATCCTGAGTTGAATGGTATGGTAGAGACATCTTCAAACATCGCAGCTATCCATTCATCAGATAAAGAGATTTCTATCCTCTCTTCTCAGCGCTCTAACGTGATGTCAAACCTCGACAATATGTGCGCTACCATTGTAGCCACTTTCCAACTGGCTGGTGCCGAAGCTCATAGCAGCGATGGTTATCCCGCATGGAAGATGAGGGCTGAGAGTAAGTTGCGCGATACTGTCGTAGAGACCTATAAGGAACTGTTTGGCAAAGAGCCCATCGTTCGCGGTATTCATGCTGGATTGGAGTGCGGTCTGTTCTCAGAGCGCTATCCAAATATCGACATGATCTCATTCGGTCCTACACTCCGTGATGTTCATACGCCAGACGAGCGCCTGTATATCCCCACCGTACAAATGGTATGGGATCACCTGCTGCTCGTTCTGAAACGCATCTAATATAATAAGGTGAGTCAAGAATACATAGAAATCAAGGGTGCACGCGTCAATAACCTGAAGAATATTGACGTGCGCATCCCTCGTAATAAGTTCGTTGTCATAACCGGTGTGTCAGGCTCCGGTAAGTCGTCCTTGGCTTTCGACACGCTTTATGCCGAGGGTCAGCGACGCTATGTAGAGAGTCTGAGCAGTTATGCCCGTCAATTTTTAGGGCGTATGAATAAGCCTGAGTGCGACTTCATACGTGGCATCCCGCCTGCTATCGCTATAGAACAGAAAGTCATTGCCCGTAATCCTCGTAGTACCGTGGGTACCTCTACAGAGATCTACGAGTATATGCGACTGCTCTTTGCCCGCATAGGACATACCTTCTCGCCTATTAGCGGTGAGGAAGTGAAGAAACACTCCACAGAGGATGTCGTACAAAAAATGCTGGAGTTCTCTGAGGGTACCAAGATCATGGTGATGGCTCCCGTGAAAGTGCCAGAAGGTCGTACGCTGGAGCAACAGCTCAAGGCATATATCCTCCAAGGCTATAGCCGCATCTGCGTGGACAACGAGGTGGTGCGCATCGACGATATTCTGGAAAAGGGAGAAAACCCTTCACCAATTTACTTAGTCATCGACCGTCTTTCTTCTGCAAACGACAAGGAGACGATTAGTCGACTGGTTGACTCTGCAGAGACAGCCTTCTTCGAGGGGCACGGTGAGATGCGCCTGATGGTGCTGCCTGCAGGATTGACTTACGATTTCTCCACACGTTTCGAAGCCGATGGTATCACGTTTGAAGAGCCTACGGATCAGTTATTCTCGTTTAACTCCCCAGTTGGTGCCTGTCCTGAGTGTCAGGGCTTCGGCAAGATTATGGGTATCGACGAACATCTCGTCATCCCTGATACTGGTCTTTCCGTCTATGACGGTTGCGTGGTATGCTGGCACGGAGAAAAGATGGGCGAATGGAAAAACTGGTTCATACGCCATGCGGCTAACGATGACTTCCCCATCTTCGAGCCATATTACAACTTGACTCAACAACAGAAAGACTGGCTGTGGCACGGTCTGCCTTCTGATCGCGGCGCAAAGGAAAAGCCTTGCATTGACGCTTTCTTCCAAATGGTGAAGGAGAGCCAGTATAAGATCCAATATCGCGTGATGTTGGCTCGCTATCGTGGAAAGACCACCTGTCCTACGTGTCACGGCACACGTCTGAAACCAGAGGCCGACTACGTGAAGATTGATGGCAGAAGCATCACCGATTTGGTACAGATGCCCGTCATCAGACTGAAAGATTGGTTCGTCCATCTGCAACTCTCTGAACATGATGCAGAGGTAGCAAAACGCCTCTTGGTAGAGATTAACTCACGACTGCAGTTCCTTCTGGATGTGGGACTTGGCTATCTGACGCTCAATCGCCTTTCGAATACACTCTCTGGTGGTGAGAGTCAGCGTATCAACCTCTGTACATCCCTTGGAAGCAGTCTCGTAGGCTCACTCTATATCCTTGACGAACCCAGCATCGGTTTGCACTCACGCGATACCGACCGACTGATTCACGTATTGAAAGAACTACAGGCACTGGGAAATACCGTCGTGGTAGTAGAGCACGACGAAGAGATTATCCGTGCAGCAGATTATATCATCGATATAGGCCCTGATGCCGGCAGGCTTGGCGGCGAAGTGGTTTTTGCTGGAAATCCTAATGAGACTATTTCTACTAGTAAAACTAACAAAGACAGCAAAAGCTACACCCTTCAATACCTCTCTGGCGAAGAGACCATCCCTGTACCAAAAAGCCGTCGCCCTTGGAACCGTCATATCGACATCCGCGGAGCCCGTATGAACAATCTTCGTGGCATCAATGTAGAGATTCCTCTTAATGTGCTCACCGTTGTGACGGGTGTATCAGGCTCAGGCAAATCGAGTCTTATTAAAGGCATCCTCTACCCTGCCCTGAAGCGCCATCTCGGTGATGTCTGTGATGCGCCAGGCGAATATAGCGGTTTGGCTGGCGATATCGATGCTATCCGTCGAGTAGAGTTCGTAGATCAGAATCCTATCGGTAAATCTTCGCGCTCTAACCCTGCTACCTACGTGAAAGCCTACGATGCCATCCGTGACCTCTTTGCCGAGCAACCCCTTTCGCAACAGATGGGCTTCACCTCGCAATACTTCTCGTTCAATACTGACGGAGGTCGATGCGATGAGTGTAAAGGTGCTGGAACCATCACCGTTGAGATGCAGTTCATGGCTGACCTTGTATTGGAATGCGAAGCCTGTCACGGCAAACGTTTCAAGCACGACATTCTGGATGTGAAGTACGAAGACAAGAATATCGATGATGTATTGAATATGACCATCAGCGAGGCTATCGACTTCTTTGGCACTCACGGACAGAAAACGATTGTCAACCGTCTGAAGCCCCTTGAGGATGTAGGACTGGGCTATATCAAACTGGGGCAGAACTCCAGCACACTGTCGGGTGGTGAGAACCAACGTGTAAAACTGGCCTACTTCATCGGACAGGAGAAACAAGAGCCTACCCTCTTCATCTTCGACGAGCCTACCACAGGTCTGCATTTCCACGACATCAAACGGCTGATGTCGTCACTTGATGCCCTTATTGCTCGCGGCCATACCGTACTTATCATTGAGCATAATATAGATGTCGTCAAACTGGCCGACCATGTGATTGACCTCGGTCCTGATGGTGGCGACAAGGGTGGAAATCTTGTGGCAACAGGAACGCCTGAAGAGATTGTAAAATGTAAGAATAGTATAACCGGACAATACCTAAAGCTAAAAATATGAAAGAACTGAAATTAAAGCCCCTCATCATGGAATGCCAGATGGAGGAACTATCCAATGACGAGCAATTCCTTCTGCAGAAGGCTATTGAGGCAACCAACAATAGTTACGCGAAGTATTCCCACTTCCACGTAGGGGCTGCCATTCAGTTGTCGAATGGCATGGTGCTGCCAGGATGTAATCAGGAGAATGCCGCATTTCCTGCAGGTATCTGTGCTGAGCGCTCAGCTATCTTTGCTGCTGGTGCCCAGTACCCGGAAGAAGTGATTGAGATGATTGCCATTGCTGCCCGTGAGCCTGGTGGCGAGCTGACAGCAGAACCCGTAAGTCCTTGCGGCACTTGCCGACAGGTGATGATTGAGACGGAGACACGTTTCGATACGCCCATCCGCATCCTGCTCTATGGCAAGAACCGCATCTACGTAATGGATGGTATCAAGAACCTGATGCCGCTATCGTTTACAGAGTTCTAATCGTAGCAGCCCAATCCCTTTGCGGTAGATAATGAATCCAGGTGAAAGTCGTACTTCAAGTTATCCTCATCCACGAGTTTGAAGTGCTTCTTTCCTTGAATGGAATCTTTTGGTGATTCCCAAATCACTTTCTCGAAGAGCAGCGTGTCAACGCCCTCTTCATACGGTGTGCGAAGCAGCGTGTTAGAGAAGTGGTATTGATATGTATTGACGGAATCGACAGAAACACCCATCACCACGTCTTCGTCATAGCCAGTAACGATGCTGCTGTCACAACTCATTCCATAAAGGGGCAAGATATTGCTGAAACGAAGGGCAGCACCTCGTCCACCGACGAAAGGATAGAACTGTGCGATAGTACATTTCTTTACATCGGCATTACCACCATAGACTGCCAGGCAGTCGCCCTGTGTATTCGACAATTGGCAATAATGCAGACGGATATTGGCATGATAGCTGGCCAATCCTGCCCCCTTACAATTATGGATGACACAACGGAACATATCAAGCCTCAAGGTGTTAGCGTCAAATGTTGCCGAATCACATAGAATACCATATTTCCCAGCATTGCGAATCTCGGTATTCCAAAGAACATTCCCCGTGGATGATTTATGGAAAATGATTCCCCCGTCCTTACCCCATTGTCCACTCACGCGGTCGTATGGCAGATAGTCAAACATCCTATCCAACCTGTCGCCTCGCATCACAACACTGTCCGTCTTCAAACATCCATAGACATCCAGCCCCGGACCATCGTGGAAATACAGCGTGGTGTTCTTGATGGTCAGCGTAACGGCACTATCCACGCGAAGTCCACCATATATAATAATAGGCTTCTTACTTTCTATCAGCGAATCCTTGCTCACCACCACATTCCGCATAGGCAGCGCATCCCACGTACAGCCTTGCAGCACCACCTGCTGCTCTACCCCGCTCTCTAGTCGGAACACCAGTTTATCCTCTATCATCTGAGGATCTAATTGTCCATTCTCAGGTGCCGTCAGTTCTACGAACACACGGATGCTATCGCCCTTTCTCACTTCCAAATCCGTAACGACAGAGCCAAGCGTATTATCCAGATACGAACCATCCACATTAACGCGAAAGCCCGTCTGGTTACCTTGAAGGAGTCGCACGCTCAGCAATCGCAAACCATCATTATTATGATTATACACCCAGAAATCGTATGTTCTTGAACCTACCGCCGAGAAGATCGTATCCATCTTCACCGAGTCGGCAGAAAATGTCAGCCGTACCGATGTGCTCGTGGTAAACGAGTCATCGTCCTCACAGCCCACCAGAGCCATCATTATAGCGACAAAAAAGAAAATCCGTCGTATCATATCATTAATACAACGGATTTTTTCATTATTTATTCTTTTTCCACTTCATTTTTTGTCATCCCCATCCATCTTCCACCCCCATAGCGTCATGTAATGTTCAATCTTCAATCTCTCACATGCAGCTGGTCACACCGAGTGCCGTAGCGATGGCCGACAGGTAAGAATCAGGAGGCGCTGCTCGGTTCATCATTCCGCGTTCCCGTGATTGGCAATGCAAAGGTACGAAAAAATTTAACTATTACTCTCTCTGCGTCAGTGTGTTTTTGAAAAAAGACTCTAAGACGCTTGAGGCGCTTGAGACGCTTAGCAAGTTTCTTCGTCAAAATTTGGAAGTATCAGAATTATGTCTTATCTTTGCAGACAGAAACAAAAACGACTCAAATATGAATGCAGTATCAATGAACAACCTTTGGACTTACCTCCAAGGTCTTTCGCTTACGGCCAGTAATCGCAAATGGTTGGCTGAAAGGCTTGTAGAGCCAGAGAATAAAGAGATCATGAGCGATCAAGAAATTAAGGACGGGCTAGCAGAAGCCTTCTCAAAACTTGATGGGTTAAAGCAAGGAAACGTGAAAACACGTAGTGCCGAAGAGTTGCTTTATGAGCTTTGAGATTAGCAGAGCACAATTACTGATAACGAAATCAAACGCTTAATGCAATTGGCAAAAGAGATATAATTGTTGTTGAACCTTTAAACTGACAGCCTATGGGCTAAGGTGGATATAACCTAAAACCTAATGATTATGAAGAAACAATTCTGGAAGAGCGATACCGATGCTTCGCTGATGCTTGCTGCGGCCTTGTTTGCCAACATTGTAGGTACAGAAGCCTATCAGCAAATAAAGGCACAACAAAAGGGGCGCTCGAAGTCAGATTGATTCGGGCGCCCTTGTTTTTTAAAATCAGAAATTACTTACTTGCCGAAATAGCGCTTCAGCAGACCAGCGAAGCCAGCACCGTGACGGGCCTCATCCTTAGCCATCTCATGAACGGTATCGTGGATAGCATCGAAGCCAGCAGCCTTTGCGTTCTTGGCAATGCGGAACTTATCCTCGCAAGCACCTGCCTCAGCAGCAGCACGCTTCTCCAGATTGGTCTTGGTATCCCAAACGCACTCACCCAGCAACTCAGCGAAACGAGAAGCATGGTCAGCCTCCTCGAAAGCATAGCGCTTGAAGGCCTCAGCAATCTCGGGATAGCCCTCGCGATCGGCCTGACGAGCCATAGCCAGATACATTCCAACCTCGCCACACTCACCATTGAAGTGGTTGCGCAGGTCCTGAATCATCTCTTCGCTGACACCCTCGGGCTTACCGTCACCAATCTTATGCACAGTAGCGTATGTCATATCGGCATCGTCCTTCAGTTCAGAGAACTTTGAGGCAGGAGCCTTACAGATGGGGCACTTCTCGGGAGCTTCATCGCCTTCATAGATATATCCACAAACGGCGCAAATAAACTTTTTCTTCATAATCTTTACTTTAGTATTTGGTTAGTAATAGGGTTTAATTTTTGCAAATTTACAAAGAATTTACGAATCCCCCAAATATTTTAAGGATTATTTTCTTTTGATTATAGCAAATAGTCTATTCTCAGCATCAGACATCTCTACGAGACAGGTACCAACCCATCGTTGTTCCAATTAAGATTCCTCTTCAATTATCTGCTTTATCTGCTCAATACTCAATTCGGTCTCTTGGAAATCTGCAATCCTCCAGATATCATAAAGAAAAGAAAGTGCAATAGAAACGACGCATACATTTATCCATATCTGATTGTTCGCATAAAACATAAGATTTGCCAGCATTATCAATGCTACAACTATCTCTGCGCCTATCCTTCTTATACGTCCTGAATGCATGACAAAACATATCTTGCAGAACCAATAGACTATAACAGTAACGACAGCACCGATAGCCGCTTTAAAAAGATTTACGATTACTACTGATAAGAACTCTGACGGGACAAACCTCACAGCTCCGTTAGTTCCATAATCTACATGACTATCTGTTGTTCCACAAAGCAACCATATCGAGACAACAAGCATTGAAACATATAGCAGAAGAGATTGCAAACATGAACAGAATACCTGCCCCAAACCCGTCAAGTTTCTCTGGCAATAGCCAATGCCCGAAATAGTTCGACACACTAACAACAACCCACACAACTGTTGCCCACCACATCATTTTGAATAATGCCGGAAAGCGACATTCCAACTTGTTAACCTTCATCTTTTCCATTTCCTCTTTTTTTTTGCAAAGATACGGATATAATTCTGTATCACCAAACGATTTTCCTCCACAAGGCTTGTGAAAAATCATCCATCATCCATCTTCCATTAGCCCTCAGACATCATTACGAGACAGGGGCCTGTCACCGAGTGTCTCTCCGAATCCCCCAAACTTTTTGAAGTTTTTTTGATTATAGCTTATAGTCTATTATTCCCCAAAGCTATTCAGCCACTCCATCAGCTTATCCAGCGCAGAGGATTTGTGAACATCTGTTTTATCGACAAGCGGCTCTGGCTCTGGTGCCGCCTCCACCTCGAAAGGCAACTCCTGATCCTGTGCTATAACGTCAGCCATCTTCTTTACCACAGGTTTATAGAGTTTTGGAATCAGTTCCTCATAATAGCTATCCTCTTTCCACTCTCCACTTTCCTCTCTCCACTCTTCGCTTTCTTCCAGTCCTGTTGCCAAGATTGTCACCTTCGCATCCTCACCCAGCGAGTCATCCGTAGCCGTACCCCATATCACGTCGATATTCGGATCCAGTTGATCAAAGAAATCATCTATCTCCTGCAGTTCGCGTACGAAGATAGGATGTTCGTCGCTGGCATAGATATTAAACAAGATACGCTTCGCCTTTCCTATATCGTTGCCGTAAATCAGAGGCGAGTCGAGGGCATTCAGGATGGCCTTCTCCACGCGATGCTCTCCGCTGGCACGTCCCATCGCCATAATAGCCCCACCGCCATTCTTCATCGTTGTCTCCACATCGCGGAAGTCACTCTTGATACCTCCGTCGCTGGGTAGCGTAATCAGTTCCGATATACCCTTCACGGCATCCATCAATATATTGTCGGCCTTTAGGAAAGCGTCCTTCACAGAGATATCTGAATCGGCATACACATCGCACAGACGCTCGTTGTTCACAATCAACAGGGCATCCACATTCTTTCTCAGTTCGTCAACGCCTTTCAGTGCTTTGATGATTTTCTTTTTCTTCTCAAAATAGAAAGGAATGGTCACCACGCCTACCGTCAGCATACCCATTGCCTTCGCGACACCAGCCACCACGGGAGCAGCACCAGTACCAGTACCGCCACCCATGCCTGCCGTCACGAATACCATCTTCGTACCGTCACTCAGCAATTTCTCGATGTCAGCTACAGTTGTCTCTGCCTCACTCTTTCCCAGTTCTGGATTACCACCGGCACCCAGTCCAGAGTCACCCAACAGTATCTTCACTGGTACCGGCGAACGTGATAGTGACTGACTATCCGTATTACAAACGGCATATGTCACGCCATCCACGCCTTCATTATACATGTTCCTGACAGCATTACAGCCACCACCTCCCACGCCAATCACCTTGATGATGCCTTGCATCTTGTCCTTCACATCACCAAACTGCTTCAGTATCTCATTCACGTCTTCCATATCTCAACTCTTCACTTATCACTTCCACCAGTTCTCTTGGCAGTGTTATCACCTTCAGTCTCTCGTACCATATTCGTCCTGCTATATGCTTCTTCGTATGACTGCTAATGAAGTAATAGCTCGCCCTGTACTCATCCATCAGTTCCAGAAAAGCCTTTTTGATACGCGAGCATTTCTCGTTTATAGCATTATCCAGTGGATTCACCAGCTTCTCTACGCTTTCCTCAATCTTCTCTTTATCCATCCAGCGAGCAGTCTGCATATAATAGCCCGTCAGTTCCTCCCTGTATTCAGCCAGTCGTTTAAACTCAATGCCTTCAGGATGAGCCAGGAACAGCAGATACACCGCTTTGTGTACAGGCTGTAGCTCTACCTCCTGATGATAGTCAGCCAACACGAATCTATAGTCCTTTGTGATTACCAGTCTCGACAGCTTTCCCCGTGCCGCTTCTATGCGCAGTTCCTCCAGCAAAGGCACACCGATAGCCCTCAGCAACAAATCCTTCCTCTCTGCCGCCATCAGTTGCTCCGTCAGTCGTTTCACCTCCAGAGCCATCTCTTCCGCTGTCTGCTGTTTCTCAATCACGCTGCGAAGGTACGAATAATTTTTGATAACGCAAAATCTCCGCAAGGCTTGCGAGAATCCTTTCAACCTTCAACCATATCAAGGAATTTGTCTTTTATTTCCCTAAGATCCTTCGTCAGAATATCATCACACCGCTTGGCGATTTCCTCTGGTATGGGATAGACACACGCTGCGATAGCACCTGCCATAGCACCGATAGTATCAGAGTCACCACCAAGAGAAATAGCCAGTCGTATCACCTCTTCAAACGAGTTACCCTCTAAAAAAGCGATGATTGCCTCCGGCACACTTCCCTGACACGACACATCGAAATAATAGTCAGGACGAATCTCTTCTATCGTTCTGTTTAGGTCATAGCCAAATGCCTCCTCTACATACGCTTTGATCTCTGCCTTCGACTTCCCCTCTTTTGCCAAGAATACACATACCGCTATGGCCTGTGCCCCCTTCACGCCCTCTGGGTGATTATGACTCACCGATGCCGTGATAGCAGCCAGACTCAGAGCCTCATCCAGACTTTTGGCATACAGTCCAACAGGACTCACCCTCATGCCAGCACCATTGCCCCAGCTATGATAGGGCTGCGGATTATCCTCGTAAAGCCACCCCAAGAATCTCCCACCATAGCCAGCGTCAGGATGAAGATGTCCCAGTTCCTGCATACAGCTAATCAAATGCTGTAAGGTATGCGTCCTATCCTCCGTCAGCCATTTCGCCACCGCCAGCGTCATCACCGAGTCATCCGTAAACCTCGACTGCGGCGTAAACAACTCAAAGTCCGTAGACTTCGTATTTGCGAACTCATACACCGACCCGATGATATCACCCGCCAGTGCGCCTAACATTTTTACTTTTCCCATTTCCTCTTATTTTTTGCAAAGATACTAAAAAATCAATATATCCTATTAAAGTCGTCGCCAATTTGATTCCAAAATATTATATCCTCGATGCCCATCTATTTCCATGAAGTTTTCTTCCATTGATAATTACTGTTCCCAGAGTCTCCGTACCGTTCTTTTCGAATCTGCCATTTCACCCATTGCTGATCACTCTTAGTTGACTGATTGAACACCTGTGCTATCATCATTTTATCTTTTCCAGCCTTATACCGTTCGCGCAGTTCCTTTCTGGCTAAAGAAACATTACCACCTTTCTTGTCCTGAAATTCCAGGATGAGTTTTTCTGTATCTTCCGTCTTGATTCTCTCCTCACGCTTTCCTACCTTGTCTGCAAATAAAACCTTGAAGACGCTTTTCCTCAGTTTGTCATCCACCCATTTGCTGCGATACAGCTTCACTAATTGTTCTCTTGTCAGGTTTGGCAACACCTCCTGACACGCTCTTAGCTCATTCTCATTCCACCCTGCATGATGGTATTTCCGGCATTGCGCCATAATGTACTCGTAGTCTGTCATAACTTCATTGTTTATATTTGTTCTTCCTTTACTTTATTTCTCTCCATCTCTGTAATTATAGCACGTTGGACTGTGAAGAAATCTTCAAGCGTACTTCTCAGATAAACTTCTATGTTAGGTATCTGTACGATGAACGGAATGTTTTTCTTTAAGTGTAGTCCAAAGACTCTTTCCTCTTCATTTGTAGAATATAAGGCTGTACAATTAGTATATGCATTGATACTATTTACCGCTTTCTGCATACAGGCAAATTCCTCTATGTCTGCATCCATAGAAATCTGATACCACCATACGTCATATATGGTGATAAACGGACTATCGTTACTGCAGGCAATAAAGAATTGCTCACCCTGATAACTGAAAAAAATTCTACCAGTATTTTCCTCCGCCAGAGGCTCACTTCCTACGCTCCTTAGTATACGCATAACCAACGTCCTTGTAGGAACTATCTCGCGCTGTTCCTCCTCTGAATAGTCTATGCTATCGTCCTGCTCATTAATTCTACTTTTGTAGTAGAAGAAGAGCGTATACAATCCTAACCCTACCAAAATCGTAAATGTTGCTCCCATATCAATAAAAGTTTGGTTGCAAAGTTAGGTTTTTCCAACTCTGCAACCAAACGATTTCCCTCCACAAGGCTTGTGGAAATGAAAGATTATTGAAATTATTGATTCGATAATTTGCGAATTCCAATTCTTTTACTTACCTTTGCACGCAGATATCGTAATAAGCAACATGGTTGTAACATTCAATGAAGACTATTTAGAGAGGCTTTACTCTAAGGGAGAGACAGGAATAAAGAAACTAAGATTCCAGCCTCAAATTATCAGAGGTTATCAGAAAGCTGTGAAATACCTAATTCAGGCTAAACGCAAAGAGGACTTATACCCATTCAAGTCTTTGCACTTTGAAGCTCTTCATGGAGATAAAGAAGGGCGTTTCTCTGTAAAAGCCAATGATCAATATAGGGTTGAGTTCACGCTAACAGAAACTGAGGACGAGCCAGTGGTCACGATATGCAACATTATGGAATTATCCAATCATTATAAATAAGAGATACATATGGATACGATAAAGATCAAGGAAAGCAAGATTGCCAACAACATGACATCATCTATGCTGATACATCCAGGAGAGATGATAAAAGATGAAATTATGGCTCGTGGCTTAACGCAGAAAGGACTCGCAGAGCAGATGGGAGTCTCCTGCACTGTATTCAATGAGATTCTCAATGGCAAGCGCCCCGTTACTACGGAATACGCACTATTGTTAGAGGCCGCTTTGGGTACCCCAGCCACTATATGGCTTGGTCTCCAGGCAGATTACAATATGCAGAAAGCCAAGCAAGACAAGTCGTTTATGAAGCGTTTAGAGAATATCAGAAAAATTGCCGCTGTCTTTTAACATCTAACATCTTCCATCATACATCATACTTCGCTCTATTCCCAGACCACTAAGTCACGAGGAAGGGAGATTTTCTTGGCTTCACCTCGTTCACCCGTTACAAAATAGTTCTTGGCAAGCCCTTCATCAAACTCCTTCACGAACGCAGAACGGATACGAGCGCACTTCTCATTGATTGAGTTTAACAAAGGATTCGTCACGTCCTCAATACTCTGTATTGTGCGCTTGCTTAGTCCCATAGGTTTCAATGCCTTGTAAATACCCAACAACTCCTCCCTATAATCCGCCATTTCCTTGAACACGATACCTTCTGGATGCTTTAAGAACAAAAAGAATACTGCTTTTACTAACGGTTCCATCTTCACCTCAATGTCATTATAGTCTGGCAATAAGATTCGATAGTCTTTGGTGACAACTAACCTGCTCAGTTGGGCCTTTGTCTTGAATAAACTTCTGAAAGTCCATTCGTTCATACCTTTAGTCCTTAATTTCTGAATACGAACATCCAAATCTTCTAACAACGTTAGACTTACGAAATTATAATCAGGATCAAGAGCTAAAATACATGGCACATGGTCAATTGCTTTACTGCCAGCCACAAGACGATCAAATTCCGACGCCATCACAAACCGACATTTGCCTTCCCAACTATGTATCTCAATCAAAATATCATAAGACAATCCATCACATGTAAACGATAATTGACAATGCGAGTTCTTTAGTTCGTATGGAGTCGCCCAAGTGATAGTCTTATTACCAAGTTCTGTTTTTACATACTGCTCAATCGCAGCAACAGCAGCAGCTTGTTCATGTAAAGTCGTCTGATTGAAAACCCCAAATGGAGACTGTCCGCGAATCTCGTCTTTTGACCAGTCCCAAGACTCTGTTATCCATATTTCTTTTATTAGCCCATCTTCTATTTTAATACGATGGGCCAAATCCTCATACTCACCATCTATAGTAATACAAGCATAATACTCATTCATCATTACAACGTCCGCCCTATAACTCTTCTTGGAGTATTGAAGCGAGTCAAACACCTGAGCCATCAACTTTAAGTAATTCTCCTTCCCGTTGATAACCCTATACGGCACGCCACCTTTCCAAACTACGTTTTCATCCAAAAAAGGTTCAATGAAACTCATGTCAAGTTTATCCCAACACTTACAGATCAGTTCCGCAGCCTCTCTATATGAAGACAGCTTGCCCGGATTCTCCTTCTCAGAAGCATTCCGCTTGAATATATAATCGAAAAAATCCATATATTCACCTCCTTTTTAAACCTTAGCATTATCCCACTTCTGCCTTCATTTCTCTCTGGGCATACACCACAGCCTCATACTTCACCTCCTCTTCGCCTTCTACGGTGTCTAGTACTTTGTCTGCCAACCAGATTGTCAGCAACTCCTTCTCGTCAACCTCAAACATTTGGGCCATGATAGGTATCTGGCTCCGCTTCGCCTTCCGCTCTCCACGTTCAATTTTACTGTACATTGGTGTGTCAATCTCCAGCGCTGCCGACAGTTGTCGCTGCACCAGTCCGCGCTCTTCCCTGAGCTCTTTTATCTTCTTCCCAAATATCATATGCTCCTTGTATTATCAAATCTTTGTACGATGTACTTGCCTTTTACCCTCTTGGCGAACTAATAAGTATTTCTTATAAGTTCCCACCTTGTCGAGTTCATTGTCTGTATAGATGTTGGTGATATGCATTGAAATATTCTCTTGAGTAGTCTGGTAAATCGTTGCCAGCTGCTCCTGCGTCAGCCACACATCCTCATCAGCAAAGCGTGTATTCACACTCACCCTGCCTTCTTCATCCTTATACAGTATCAGTTTGTTCTCTTTATCCATATTGTTATAGCATTATTATTCCGTTTGTTGTTATCACATCTTACGTCTTACATCGTACTTCTTCCATCTCTTAGCCAGCTCCTAACCTCCTTCTTTCCTGCTTCTTTCCATACTCTTGAAATACTCATGAATAAGCCTAGAAACAGGATAGAGTATGCCTAAGGTATACCTCGACTGCAATTTGACTTCAAATTAATATTTCGAATATTTATTATACTATTGTCTATTTCTATCATACTAAATCCTTCAAGGCCATCAGCTATCAGAAACTTTGGCAAATTCTTGTCGAAAGCGAATCCCACTGAAGTTGAAGAACTATACCTTATGTGACCTTGCTGGACTTCAGTAAAATAATGAATATGACCATATAACACCAAACGAGCATTTGGATAGCTATAAATAGTCTGATTAAATGCCTCTCTGTTTTCAAGAAGTTTTCTGTTAAGCCAGCCTTCTGGTTCCAAAGGAGGATGGTGTAACGCAATAATTGTCGGAAGCCCCTCCTTCAGTTCCTGTTTGATATAATTTAATGATTCTTCAGAAAGAAAACCTCTTGTTTTGTTTTGATTGGGATCCTCGTCAGCTGGAACAACAGAATTAAGCATCAAAATTTTCCAACCTTCAATTTTACGTGAAGATGGTAAAACTTGATAGAAAGAAGGCTGATACCCTTCAAGCATCATCTTTAGAGAGTCATGATTACCAGGACAACATAACGTTGGTATTCCGAGAGAGGAAAACAACCTGTCTGCATATTTGTACGTCCACTCTGAACCATCATCGGAAATATCCCCTGTTACAAGTATGGCATCTATATTCTGCATACCACGAATAATGTCAATGGACTGATTGAAATGTTCCATTGTATTCGTTTCCCAGATAGGACATCCATCCTTCGTGAGATGCAGGTCAGACATATGTATTATCCTCATACCCTCTTATATTACTGTTTTATGACGATATCCTTATATTTTGGATAACAGCCAGACTTTTATACAGTCCATCTTCCTCGAACAGTTGTTTGGGGGTTCCTTTCTCTACAATCTTGCCATCATCTATCACATAAACGTAGTCAGCATCAAGAGAAGTGCTTACACGATGTGTAATTATAATGACTGTGCTATTTGTCACGCCACCCTTTAATTCATTCAGCACAAGAGATTCTAATTCTGGATCCAATGCAGATGTAGCCTCGTCCATAATATATATAGGAGCATCTTTTATAAACGCACGGGCAAGAGCAATACATTGTTTCTGACCACTGGACAGCAACGTTCCCCTATCACCAATGACAGTTTCATATTGCAAAGGAAGGCTCATGATAAAATCATGAATATGTGCTTTCTGTGCAGCTTTGACAACATCTTCTCTTGTGAATTCCTTATTTCCTAACGTGATATTGTAGAAGATTGTGTCCTGTATAAGAAGAGGATCCTGAACAACATACGAAATATTCTTTCTAACGGAATTTATACTGTATGTACTAATGTCCTTACCATTTATCAGAAACTCTCCTTCATTTTGATTGTATAACAGGGATATTAAACCAGCTAAGGTGGACTTTCCTGACCCTGTAGAACCTAGTATCGCTATCTTTTCTCCTTCCTTGACTTTAATAGACACCTTTTTAAGGACATCATCGCTCTCATAACGGAATGTGACATCCCTAAGTTCTATGATTGGGGCGTTTGTATGGCGAATCACTAACTCATCTTTGGCAGAATCGGATTCTTGGTCGATACGGAGCACTCTGTTCAAACGTTCCAAAGATGCCATTGCCTTTCGAATGCCAAAGGTACACTTCATAAGGTCACGCATCGGAGCAATGAGAGAATAGAAAACACCAAGGAAGGCAATAAGAGTTGCCGGACCTATAGTTGAATTCCCTTTCAGAATCAATTCACCGCTGACACAAAGTATCAATACTATGATAGCAACCAATGAGAAATCAGTGCAAGTCCAGGCAAGAGTATAGAACCTATTCTGCTTGTTGAAAATGCGCTGAGTTTCATAATTTAGTATGCTGAACTTATCCGAGAAATCTCTTTCTGTGCCATAAGACTTAACTACAGGGAGCACCCCAATCGTTTGTTCATACATGGAAAGGATCTTGCCTCTGTTTGTCTGGGCTTGAAAGGTAATCCTTTGCATGATTCGTCCCAAATACAGTATTATTGAGCATATGACCAATAACAAAGCTATACCATATAGGGTTAGATTAGCAGATATACTGATCATCGTTACAATGTACACAATAATCTGGATTGGATCTTTGATGAACATGTCAAGCGTGGTGCCTATTCCGAAGTCAATCTCGTCCACATCACTTGTCATTCGCGAAACGAAGTCTCCTCTGTTCTCCTTGGAGAAAGCCAAAACTGGCATATTCACAATCCTATTGTATGCATCTTGTCTTAATGAACGTGAGATTCCTGTCCTGATTGGTATTCGAACCCAATAAGCAAAATATGACACGATATTAAACAGAAATGACATAAGAACCACAAATCCACCAATAGCAAACAACACCCACGTTTTACCATTCACTGCTATCTGCTCCTGTAAATAGTACATGATGTTGTTCTTGGCAGCATCAAGGAACCCATTGTATGAAGACAGCCCTTTTGTGTCAACATATTCAAAGGTCTCATCAGACAAGCCAAAAAGAAGCTGGATAAGAGGAATTAGCGCAATAAAACTGAACACACTGAAAACTGAAGCGACAAAGTTCATAAGGACGTATGCCGTGATACGCCCTTTGTATTCAGGGATAAAGCGCAAGATAAGTCTAAAAAAGTCCATATCAACCTATTAGAAATCAACCTTCATTTTTACAGTCCAGATTCTTCCAATGGAATAAAACAGATATACGTCATCAGGGTTAACTGATACTATATTTTGACTTGCTGTGGTAGGATTCCATGCTTTTTCTATATAATGGTTATCAAATACATTGTTGACTTGGCCGGAAACAGTCGCATGCAAAGAGCCTAACATGAACTTGTATGAACTCCAGAGATCGAAACAGCCGTAAGAAGGAATCTTCCATGGTTCTACGACATTCATTTCTTTTCCGAGTTTCAGGCTGCTGCCAGATAATGAGTAATAAGCATAATTACGAGAGTAATGCGTGAAACCACCACCAATACGGAAACCTGTAAATGGCTTAAAGGTGGCATCAATCGCTGCCGTCGTCTGAGCTGATCCACCGATATGTATGCCTTTCATGTTAATCGTAGCATAAGCGTGATCTGGAGCACCTGGGGTTGTTATTCCTCCATCAGGGGTTACAGCCTGGCCACTAAGAGTATAAGCATAGCCCTTCACGTTGTCACTATCCCATTTCCAGTTGCCAAGAGAAAGCATCGCTCCAACTTCTACCCATTGAGCAGGTGTTGCTCTCATTTCAAATTCCAAACCTATATGCTTGGAATGAACGCCTGTCATATTGATGTAATACTGCTCAGTAATTTTGCCTTTCTTTGTCATGCTCTTATCAAGCCATTTCGTATAATAGGCGTTAGCCTTGAAAACAAGCCATCTGTTATGAAAGGAATAACCAAGTTCCGTAGAAAACGATTTCTCATTCTTCACTCTATCATTAGTCACATTCGAAGAAGTTGGAGACATGAATACTCCAGACTTGAACTGAGGCGCCTTCGAATTGTAACCTATATTGAAGAAAGCATTGTTGTGGTCATCAAAATTATAGTTGATACCTGCTTTAATATTCCCACACCAAAAGCCCTTGGTGTCAGATCTGGCATTGGAACCAGTATTATAGAATCTGTCATACTTCCAAAAATCAGTCAGGTTGATAGAGCCTGAAATAAAAGTATTAATGATATTTTTGTTGTACTCAGCCTGTGCAAATACGCCATTCTGAAGAATGAAACTGTCATAGTCACGATAAACTACATCACCAACGCCAAGATGCTGGTTTTTCCATTCATCAGTGGCAAGAGCATTATTGGAAATATTGACCTCGCTACGACATGGGTCAATATAATACTCGCCTCCGAATAAGTCTACAATCTCGTTTGTATGCTGATTCTTGTAATATCGGGAATCAATTCCAGCAAACCAATCGATGCAACCAAAAGCCTGACTTGAAAAAGTAGACAATAATCCATACCAATTCTGCTTACCACGGATTCTTGTCATAATCAGTTCAGAGCCATTATCGGATACCCTATTGATTTCTTCAATCTTGGCATAGTCAAATGTGCCATCTGGAGCTCTGAATTTCATATTCAACTTTCCGTAGTCAGAACCATACCAATCGTATTCTGAATAGTTGTTTTCGTCAGCCTTTCCATTATAACCTCCACCACTACCAAAAGCAGCATAAACCGTTGTGGTAAGATTTGACTTCTCGTTCACTTGCCAAAGGTGCTTTAATGTCATGAATGGCATGTGATACTTATTGTAGTCTGCTGTCTTACGCTGACCAGTGCTATTAAAGCCATAGTCGGGATTATACCTCCTCCAATCCTTATCCTGACTATATTTGGTACGCACTATTTCCCAATCTGCTTTAGTTAAAGCATTTGAACGTGAGTAATGTTCCTGCGGAGCGCCAAAGATGGTAAAACTCAACTGATGATTGGCATTGATCAATTTTGAGATATTTGCAAAATAGTTGAAAACCTTAAAATTGGTTCCTTGTGCATATCCATCTCCATGAGTATAACTGCCGAGCACATTAATAGCCCATCCATTGTCCATCAAGCCTGTACTAAGATTGAAAGATGTTCTTTGATACCCATCGTTTCCAAACGACTGAGAGATGCTTCCTCCTTTTTTCGCTTCTATTCCTTTTGTTATGATGTTGATAGTTCCACCTACAGACGGAGCACAGAGCTTCGTAGCACCAATACCCCTTTGAACCTGCATGACAGATGTTACTTCACTTAGACTAGCCCAGTTAGACCAATACACAATTCCGTTCTCCATGTCATTTACGGGAATGCCATTTATCAATGTAGCCACATTGGAGTTGTCAAACCCTCGAACAAAAATTTCCGAGTCAGCCCAGCTACCACCAACCCTGTTAGGATGAACGCCAGGTGTATATTTCAACGCTTCTACAAATTCATCATTACCAAGACGCTCCTCGATTTGTGAAGCGAGCACATTACTGACAGCTACAGGTGTCTTTCTAGGAACAGCCAATTGGGAAGTGATGATTGCATCTGGTAAAACCTGGACATTCATCTTCATCTCAATAATTCCAAGATTACGTTCTTGAGGATTATCGATTTCTATAGGTTTATAACCTATAGACGTGCAGGTTATTGAACCCTGGTTATTATCCGATGGCAAAAAGAATCTACCATCTACATCTGTGACCACTTTATGGTTCCCCATAGTAACGACTGCTCCACAGAGAGCTGTTTTTGTCTCTGAGTCTACAATAGTACCAGTAAAGAAATTGTTCTGAGCTATCACTAATTGAGCTACAGATAGCAACAATATTGGAATAATGCCCCTTTTCTTTAGTCTAAAACACGTTTTCATATTTTGTTTCATTTTTAATAATTCTACAAATAAAGATTGCTTTAAGAAATACGCCTTGGAACTGCTCAGACTTCATAAAGAAATCAAGTACCTCCTCTGATTTTTAGTGATAATATGTTTTTGGTCTTTTTTATCATACTACTCTTTAACTTTTCTTTTAACTACAATAGATGCCTCTCGCTGTTTTGGCTTACAGTAGTTTGAGTATAGTTCTTCGTTTTCAGTTCGGAAAGCTTTGCTGTCAAATTGCATAACCGTCTTAGCAGGAGAATAACTCACAGAGAATTGCTCAGACTGGATTGTTTCCAAACAATAAGATTCCATACCATGCAGTATTTTAGCACGAACATCGTTGATTTGCTCTTCTATCTCGCTCTTTTTATCTAGTAGTCGTACAAGTTCCCGCTCACATTCATCAAACCAATTCGTATGGTTATTATGAGAACTTGCATGACTATTATCTTGACAAAAGATGTGAGGAGTAGAATTACCGATATCTAATCCCAGCTTACTTATTCGTGATCGTATAGCCCCTTCGTTCCTTCCAAATATACGACACAGGTCTTGAACGGAAGCACCTTCTTCCACATGATTTTTCAGCTGTTCATCATCTTCTGTAGTCCATTTGGCATAAGCATTGTGATGTATTTGCTTTTGTTGCTCCATATACGAACCCCCTTCAGTATTATAGGGCTTCTTAGAATCAGCAGGTATAATCACACCAGCCACCAGCTTATGATGCCAACCCTCAAACTCCAATCCGAGGGAGAGCGTTAAATAGACATCCGGGATATTTTCATAGCGTTCTGGCTCTCTTCTGAACTCTTCTAAGAATGCCGGATCTGTGATTGGGAAATCGTATTCAGTACCATAGTAGGTGAATCTCATTCTATTCTTCGACTTTTCCCTACTCTCATCTATATATGCATTTACATTCTGAACATGTATGAACATTAAAGAATAGTCAAGCCCTGATGCCATATCTACAGAAACCGCCCTACCACGATTTCCAAATATCGACTGATGGACTTTGTCAACAAACTGATTCAACAATATATGTTCTGGAGAAAACGATAATGGACAAACTTCCATTTTCAAATAACGAACGTTCTCACGATGTGCATCTTCAGGGTAAGGTAATCCATCCATGATTCTCACAAGGGACAGCATTTTAATATTGTTTGCTATATTATTGGGTATTTCTCCGTATGATGTATTAGCGATAGGACGTATCCATCTTGGGTTTCCATCATTATTTTGCAATGCTTTATTGTTACAGTCAACTTCTATACCAGCAATACACCTACCTCCTCGTTTATAAGAGTTTGCTAAACAAATAAAATAACGCACAGGGTCAAAGTCCCTATTATCATAGTTTTTGAGCCCTAATAATTTGGGTATCCCATTACCATCAATAATATCATATTCACTATCTTTTATACATACGAAATGAAACCAACCATAAGCATATTCCTCAAAAACTACTTCCTCATAAATAATAGGTATTATTGGGTTTCTATGCCAGTCCATAGCTCCCCACTTTTCTCCATCAGTAACATAGGTTATACCATCATGGCTGTCACCTTCTTGTATTATACCTAAAGAAAGTAATTCGTCCCAGTCCTCATCAATTCCGATTCTATTTGATGGCGAATTCATACGAGTACCTTTATGATAATTATTTTATACCAAATGTACTATCTTCACTTCTTCTACAGAATGATTTTTCATATATTCTGTTAGAAGCCTACGATGGCACATCTCTGGTGTATCTTCACTACAAAGGAAACATGAACCATCAAACTGCTTAACACCATATTTCTTGATGATGTCACGCTGTTTCAACATGACTGTATATTCTTCAATATACTCTGGCCATGTAACGGTTTCCTTGTGCCATCTGTCTAAAAGTTCCTTTGTGGGGGCAAAATCCGTGATATGCTTGTAGTCAATTCCGCATATTTGCTTCACAAAATAGGCCAAATCCTTACCTTTAGCAAAACCTGCCAATTGACTACCATTGCTGATGCGAACATCAACGAGTTGCTTAACCTTATTGCTTTTCAGGAGTTCAAAGAACTGCTCTGCACTTTTCTTCGTAAATCCGATTGTAAATAATGTAATCATAATTATTGCGATGTTTAATATTCTTCCGTAGTTTCATTGTTGCCGTAATCGGGTACCCAACCTATTTCGTGATTCTTCAGACGATAAGCATCAATTCGCTGTTGTTTCTCATCATAACCGTCACCAAAATCAGCGAAGAGCGAATCTGCCACCTGGCCTCCTACCGACTTTAGTTTATTCCGTTTCACATAATCAAGTATCATTGCTTTCTCCAATTCTTGATGCGGACGAACGATGGGCTCACCAGAATCTTCATCGCGCATGATGTGCTGCACATCCCAGCCTAAATCATAGAAGAATCGTGAGATGAATGAAAAACGGTGGCATCCTAAAGGATCTGCCTCTGAGCACATCAGTGAAACTCGCCTGTTTTGGTCCAGTGCCTTATTCAACCTTTCTACACCGCTTAAGAAATCAGGAGTTGTCACGCCCAATTCGAAATTGACCTGCGGCTTTGTTTCTTTGACACCTTTCTTGATAAATATTGTCTCTTTTAGGCAGTCAGAACGCCTTGCACCAAAATGCTTTCCAAACGGAACGTACAATACACCTTGTTTCTTTAACCACGATTTGAGGGCTTCCTCATTAAATTGTGGCGTGTATTTACTATAGGGCATACTCCTCACATCAAGAATACAATCTATTTTTTGTGATTCCAAGAGTTGATAGAATTCCTCTATACTTTGGTTGGAATGCCCTACTGAAAACAAATGTCTTTTATCCATAGTTCGTTATGCTGCTAAATCAATAACCCCGGCAACCAGTTTGTAGTGCCAATCGAAATGGTTAACTCCAAGCGATAATGTGAGATACAAATCGCCCGTATTCCTTTGTCCGCAATTCTTGGTTCTGGAACGAAGTGCGTTAATGTATCTGGCATCTGTCAATGGGAAGTCATACTGTGTGCCGTTATATGAGAACTGAATGCGATATTTCTCGTGACCATAATCATCATATTGCATAGTGATGACTGGGCTTTCAGGCATGATAAACATAAGCGAATAACTACCATTCTCAAAGACTTCACTAGGAACAGCCTTTCCCCTGTTACCAAAAATCAAGGAATGCCATGTGTCGCAAAGAGGATTGAGGTTTTGACTATTCTGCCCGAGTCTACCTACTTTCTTGATAGAGTTGAAATGTACATTTTCACAATGCGCTCCTGTTGGAACGGCATCAGTAACATCTACCGCAAGTATGTCAAGCATGGAGAATGAACCCACGAGATATTCGGGCAGGCCATTATCACCATTCGACATCACAGGCCTTATCCAGTTGGGAAGACCATATTGGTTTCTTACAATTGAAACACCAGATGCTGTGTTCTGAATCTCAATACCAGCGAGACATCTGCCACCATTTTTGTAGGAGTTGCCCATACAGATAATTCGCTTTTCCATACTCTTTGCGTTTAAATTGTTTTCTGCCGCAAAGATAAGAACTATATCTGAACCAGACGCCAAAACAGCAACATTGCCATGCAAAGATGGCAAAATTGTGTTGCTGTCGCTGCAACGTTGCCGAGGGGTATGGAAATCACTTCTTGTCATACTTTACAATGGGAATATCCTCACATTCACAACCGCAGTTGGAGGTTCGCACTCTTACAAAGACTTTCGATTTATCCAGACGCAGGACGTAGGCGTTGCCATCTCTTTCCGGCTTGTACTGGTCGGAATAGGTCAAGTCGGGAATGTCGCTGCTAATCTTGCTCTTCAGATGGGCAACGGTGGGCTTGATATGTTTGTCGTAGGTGACGGGCAGTCCTTTCGTACGTGACTTATAGGTCTTCAGGGCTACCTGGAAGTAGATATCGTACTCTCTGGGAGTGAACGCTATTTTCTTTTCATTACCTTCGTCAAACTTAAAAGCAACTTGGTATCTGCCAGTCTTCATGTCCTGCCCCAAGAACACCAAGTCCGGTGCTACGGGTGGAGGAGCAACAAGGAAGTCGAAGAGGGCTTTGTAGAATCCAAAATATTTGAACTGTCCCTTGCTGTCGCTGATAGTTATCGACTGACGGATGCTGACCTTGCTCTGATAGAAACCTAAGATGTCATCCACCAAAGTCAAGATGCTTGACGAGATAGGAATGCACAGGAACTCTGTATAATATTGAATAGATCCTCCTGCACTGCAATAGGGCACAACAGATGTACCTATATTAATCAGGAGGGAAGGAGGTGTATTATGAAGTGCTTTCACTTGTAGACGTTCATACAGCACATTGCGGAAGAAATCGACAGTGGTCATATCGCACAAACGGTCATATACCTGTTGTATGAAAGCTTCTTCTATGTTGGGAGCCATATAACTGATGACATCCTTGACGTATTGCTCATTCATCCCACGAAACTCTTCTACCATCTTAGGGATATAGATGAAATTAAAACCGCAGAGGCGTGTAATCGTGACCAACAGACGAAAATGCTGTTTCAGTTCTACATTGCGAGCTTCATCATATGAACTTTCCAAATAGACCATATATTGATCGTTAAAACTTGCTTCACCTGTTGGACACGAGATGAGATAAGGTTTTGGCAAAGGAATATTACCTTCAGATTTTTGGTTGGATTCTATCAGACAGTATTGTAGTGCAATTAGCAAAAGAGCCTCGCGTGGTACACAGATATTATCACTCAGAGCAATGCTATATATATGCTCAAAGAAAGCCTTTCGCTCCCTGATTGTCAATTCCTTCAATGTATTGACAGCATCAGAGAAACGAATCTTCCGTGCATCGCTCATCTCCTGATGGCTGATGGAGTACTCGGACATGAGTTTCTTCATGTCCCTGATCTCGCTCTCTTCAATGATATTATCAGCTTTAATCATATCGCTGATAATACGAGCTATCGCTGTCCGTTGTTCTTTGGTCATACACTTACTGTATCAGGTGTTCTTATTTTGATTTGCCAAATTTTGACTACAAAGATACACGTTATTTCCCAATAATAAGCATGAAAAACTGAAAAAGCTATCATCGCAAGCCTTGTGGACGTTGTTTTATTTGGATTTTTGTGTGAAAATGCTTACTTTTGCCACAAAATGAAGAAAGATATGGCTACACAGGAACAAATTGAAGCATTGAAGATTGACGAGAACGTCTTTGAACTGGCAGAGGACACAGAACTGGAGTATTTGGTTCACTTTGCGGCTCCATTTACTGGAAGCGACAAGTGCATTGTACCCAAGGGTACTGCCTTCGCTCCTCATGGTCCGATGAATAGTGAAGCATTGTATATGGATTTGGTAGATGAAGACAATGAAGCACTTTATAAGAAGATGGAGGAACTTGTAAAGGTCAACTACGCGAGACTATTCGATAGACTGCAAGGCTTCTCATTCTTCATCACAGAAGAGCAACTCAAAACGATCCCTCTCAAATTCCGTAGTGGTAGCGCAGAGCGTCTGTTGGACATCATACGCC
>Ga0256405_10003531_pt1 | contig 31958 bp, 28 predicted proteins | sample RumenRJG_02DNA_FD_189096 | JGI IMG/M metagenome (GOLD analysis project Ga0256405, IMG submission 189096) | Bovine rumen microbial communities from Lethbridge, Alberta, Canada - RJG_02 | ecosystem: Host-associated > Mammals > Digestive system > Stomach > Rumen | place: Canada: Alberta...
AAAATGGACCTTGGCCTGGAAATGCCAGGTTTGGCGGACGGGGCCGTCGGTGGCAGCGTCGCCGGAGCCCAGCGAGGCTTCGCCGGGACGCCCCATGAGCGTGTATTTGACGCCGAGGTTAAGCCATTGGCTCACGTTGCAGCGCACCACGGCCGAGGCCCTGAGGCCACGCCCTTGGAGCGAGGGGATGCTGAATGCGTATTGCAGGTTGCTTTCGCTGAGGGTGATGCGGGCATAGTAGCCCCCAATGTTGTGCCACGTGGCCTGCAGGGCGGCCTGCCACCGGCCCTGGATGTAGCGCGCCTCCTGTGAGAGGAGCCACCCATGCTGACGGGCGGCCTGCTCGGCGTCGAACCACGAAAGGACGACGCGCGTGTTGAAGCGCCACGGACCGTAGCTGAGGCGCACCTGGCCCTGCAGCAAGCTGCGGAGGGTCTCCTCGGCCAGATAGGCGATGCTGTCGCTGCCGGGCACATTGCGCTGCTGGACACGGAGGGCATAGCGGAGGGCCACCTCGGCGTGGCGGCCCAGCGGACGGCCCAGCTGCATGCGCAGCCACGAGCCCGCCGAGGGAGCATAGCTGCCATAGCGCAACGAGGGGAAACGATGGAGGTCGGCGGCAAGCAGCGCCGTGAGCCGGAAGGGCAGCTGCAGCTGGGCATCGAGCCCGACGCCCTGTTCGTTGCGCGTGGCGCCGAGGCTGTAGGCATCGGCATGGAGGTTGTGGTAGAGGGGGTCGTAGTGGCGGAGGGTGAGGCCGATGCTGTTGCCGCCGCCCAACGTCAATCGTGCTCCGCCCATGGCGGCCACACGGCCCGAGGCATCGATGGCGGCTTCGCCAAAGAGGAGCGTGCGCCCCGCCTGCCAGAGGGCGTCGAGGCCGAAGGTGGCGGCGCGGTCGCCGCGGAAGTAGTCCTGATTGTAGGCATAGTCGTGCAACTGCAAAGAGTCGTCGAGGAAAGCCGCGGCGGCGGTGAGGCCGAGGATGAGATTGCCGCGGCGGTAGGTGGCGTGGGCTCCGCCGAGCCATTCGCCGTCGGTACGTGAAGCAAACGCCGACACGTCCAGGCCGCGGGCAAGCCTGACAGTGGCCGCGAGGCCTTGCTGCCACCCCTCCTCATAGAAGGCACTGGCGGCACGAATGCCTGTAGCATAGCGCACGGGCGAGGCGCCCAGAAGAGCGAAGGGCGAGAAGCCCGTCCACAGGGTCACCCCCTGGCCGAACTGGAGGTTGTAGCGTCCGAAGACCAGCTTCTCCAGCCGGCCGATATTGTTCAGCGTCAGGCTGTAGCCGTAGAAGTTGCCTTTGCCCCATGGCTCGGTGGGGTCTTTGTCGCCACTCAGCTGGAGGGCGACATGGTTGCCATAGGCAAAACGGTAGCAAAACAAGGCGCGGAGGTTGTCGCCATCGTAGTGGCCGTTGTCATAGCCATGGGCCTGCTCCACGGTGCCGCCCAGGCCTGTAACCAGTGTATGGTGGCCATGGGACAGCATCTCCCCGAGGGAAGGGAACCGGTGCTCCTCGAAGGGCTCGGCAGTCACTAACGGCGCAATGCGCGAGACAGACAGGCTGTCGAAGCCGGGGACCATCAGCAGCTCCTTGACGGAAAGCAGTTGGCCGTAGAGGATAATGTAATTACGCAAGGCTTTGATCTGGAAAGGGGAAAGAAACGGCACCGAAGAGAGAGAGGCGGTGTCGTTGAGATTGGCGGGGTGGTCGGCATATTGCAACAGAATGTCGCTCAGCTCGGAAGCGTCGGCATCGGAGCCGCGCTCGTCGATCCACTGCTCGATGGCATCGTCCACCTGCGCCAGCGCCAGCGTCGGCATGGTCATCAACATTATCACTATCAGCCTGCGGATCAAAAGCATACAGCAAGCGATATTTGAGGGGTGAGACCAAGGACAGGATGGCTCTCGACGCTGATGTCGACGAGGTAGCTGCCATAGTAGACGCCGGCACCGGCGGTGACGGCAAGAGGAGCTGTGGCAAAGCCCGCACGGAAGAAAAGGAGTTGCCGGTAGCAGTATTCTGCTCCCAGACGCAGGCGCCAGCGCTCCTCGCTCTCGACCTCGACGAGGGTCAGCAGGCGCGGCACGGCGCGATAAGCCAGGCCGGCATGCATACGCCATGGGCGCACATCGTCCCACGGGCGTGTACCGGCCAAGGCCACAGCCTGCAGGCGGGGCGAGAAGGAGACACGGACCGTGGCGGCAGGGGAAAGCCACTGGCGGTTCTCGTAATGGCCGTCGCCAACGGCCTGGAGGAGATAGGTGGCCTGGACGCCGACCTCCACCCGGGAGTCAATCTTCATGGAATAGCCCAGCAGGGCTTGATGCTCGGCATAGTCGGCATCGCCGAAATGGCTGTAGCCAGCCAGCATGCGGCCCCTCTCGCCGAGGGCAAAGGAGGCGTCGAGACGGGCAGTGGCAAGGCCGGAGGTGACAAAGCCCGAGCGATAGCTCATGGCCACCTGACGGGCGTGCTCGTCGGGCACAAGGCATCCTCCCATAGCTCCGCTGCGGGCGGAATGGGGCAAGGAAACAAACTGAGGGGAAGCCTGGAAGGCAGGCAAAAGGAAAAGCAATGCTATGAGCGCACGTCTCATAGAACGCGCATCAGGCAGAGGTACTGACAATAGTGCCCTCGGCGACAAGGGCTTTGTAGGTCTTCTCGGCGGCGAGCTGCTCGGCAGCTTTGATGGAGAACTCGATGGCAGACTTCTGCGCCACGCCATCGATGCTGACAAGGCTCTCGTACTGGCGGCGGCTGGCGTGCCCCTGGACAAAGCTGCGCACCACCTCGAAGGTGACTTTGCGGCGGTTTTTCTGGCCCCAGTCGATGAGTTTGCTCTTGAAGTTCCAGTCGGTGGTGGCGATGGATTCGACATCGAGGTACGTGCAGAGGATTCGGTCGATCAGAACGCGGCGCGTGAACTTGTAGCCTTTGTCGATATACATGGCACCAACAAGCGCCTCGAAAGCGTCGCCGCCGATGGACTTGAAGCCTCCGGAATTATCGTGCTGATACTCGATGAAGGACACCAAGCCGATTTTGTCGGCCAGCTTGTTGAGACTGACACGGCTGACAATCTTGGAGCGCAGTACGGTGAGGAACCCTTCGCCCTGAAAAGGATACTTCTTGTAAAGGTAGTCCGCCACGACGGCACTCAACAGCGCATCGCCAAGATACTCAAGGCGTTCGTTATTGATACGATGGCCATTATGCTGTGCGGACAATGAGCGATGGGTGAAGGCGACATGGTACAGCTTCGTATGACGCGGAGTGTAACCAAGGATGTTTTTGAAAAAACTGTTGAATTCCTTGCTTTCGTTGTTCTTGCGAAAGAGGTGCATGACAATCAATACTTTCTGAAGGCGAGACAAACGTTATGACCGCCAAATCCGAAAGCATTGCTGATGGCAAAGTTGACTTCCCGCTGTTGCGCCTTGTTGAAGGTGAAGTCGAGGGAAGGAATCTGCGGGTCATCGTTGAAATGGTTGATTGTCGGGGGGACGACACCATTCTTAATGGTAAGGATGGTGGCAATGGCCTCGACTGCGCCGGCAGCACCAAGGAGGTGGCCAGTCATTGACTTGGTGGAGTTGATGGCAATCTTATAGGCATAGTCGCCAAAGAGCCCCATGATGGCCTTGGGTTCGGAGATGTCGCCGATAGGAGTCGACGTGCCGTGGGTGTTGATGTGGTCTACATCCGTCGGCTTCATGCCTGACTCTGCGATTGCCTCGCGCATAGCATTGATAACGCCGAGGCCTTCGGGGTGGGAAGCCGTGATGTGATAAGCATCGGCGGAGAGACCCGTGCCCGTAATCTCGGCATAGATATGAGCGCCACGGGCTTTGGCATGTTCCAGTTCTTCGAGGATGAGCGCACCGGCACCTTCGCCCAGAACAAATCCGTCGCGGTCACGGTCGAAGGGGCGCGAAGCGGTCTGGGGGTCGTCGTTGCGTGTAGAAAGGGCGCGCATGTTGCCGAAACCGCCGATACCTGCCTCGACAACAGCACATTCCGAACCGCCGGCAATCATCGCGTCGACCTTGCCGAGACGGATAAGGTTGAAAGCGTCGCCAATAGCCACGGCAGAGGTGGCGCAGGCGGCGGTGGTGCTGTAGTTGGGACCGCGCAGACCATAGCGGATGGCTATCTGTCCAGCGCAGATATCAACGATAACCTTGGGAATCCAGTAGGGACTGAAACGAGGATTGCCATCGGAGAGAGCGAATTCGCGAAGTTCATCCTGCAGGCTTTTCACGCCGCCCATGCCGGAACCCCAGATAACGCCAAAGCGGTCCTTGTCGACATTGCTGTCGTCGAGGCCGGAATCACGCATGGCCTCTTCGACAGTAACCAAGCCATACACCGTATAGCCGTCGAGGAGGCGCATCTCTTTCTTGTCAAAGAAGTTGAGAGGATCGAAACCTTTAAGCTCAGAAGCAATCTGGCAACGGAACTTCGAGGCGTCGAAATGTGTTATCGGCCCGGCTCCGCTCACTCCTTTGACCAACGAGTCCCATAAAGCAGGGACATTGTTGCCTATAGGGGTGAGCGCGCCGAGACCTGTAACAACAACTCTTTTCAACTCCATAAAGCAGAAAGAGTAGACTTAATTTAAAAGGTTACTTTTTTGCGTTTTCGATGAAAGCGATAGCGTCGCCAACGGTGACGATCTTCTCGGCTTCCTCATCGGGAATCGAAAGGTCGAATTCCTTCTCGAGCTCCATGATCAGCTCAACGGTGTCCAAAGAGTCTGCACCAAGGTCGTTGGTGAAGCTGGCTTCGGGAGTGACCTGACTTTCTTCAACACCAAGTTTGTCGGTGATGATGCTTGTTACTTTGGTTGCAATTTCTGACATTTTCTTTTAATTTTAATTGATAAAACTGGATGCAAAGAAACGATTTTTTTTTGACATATAAACACTTTTTAACATTTTATTTATTCACAAAAAGGACTAAACATCTGGTAGCAAGCCATGTAATCATCAAAAAAAATTCGACATTTCGCTCTTTGCGATGTTCCAAAAGAGGTATATTTGGGGTAAATTTTAATAAAAATTTGCAAAAATGCATAGGTTTACATCAATGTGTTTTGACGTGCCGAAGAAAGTTTTTTTACTATTTATTAGTTGGAATCAATATTTATTCTTATCTTTGCATTTTGAATTGAAAAGGATATACCAATATGACCAGATTGTCCATACTGGGTTCCGGCAATGGAACCAATGCACAACAAATAACGGAATATTTTGCCGGCCGCGCAGACGTGGAGGTGGCCTGCATTATCTACAACGTAAAGGATGCCTACATAGCCCAACGGGCAAAGAACCTCGGCATTGAGGCACGCTATTTCGGTCGCAAAGACTTCTATGAAAGCACAGCTGTGCTGGACTACCTGCAGGAGAAGCAGACCGACTGGGTCATCCTGGCGGGATTTCTATGGCTGGTGCCACAGAACATACTGGATGCCTATCCCAACCATATAATCAACATCCACCCTGCCCTGCTGCCCAACTATGGCGGCAAAGGAATGTATGGGCACCATGTGCACGAAGCCGTGGTAGCCAATCACGAAAGAGAAAGCGGGATTACCATACATATTGTGGACCAGCATTATGACCGTGGTACGACGCTCTTCCAGGCTCGTTGCACCGTCGACCCCGACGAGACACCCGACAGCCTCGCAGCCAAGATACACCTGCTTGAGAAAGAGCACTTCCCACGCGTGATAGACGAAACCATCAAGAGCAGAAGATAATGCGCATCGCCATCAACACACGCCTGCTGTTGAAGGGCAAGATGGACGGCATCGGTTGGTTTACCGCCGAGACAGCCCGGCGCATGGTAATCAACCATCCCGAGCACCAGTTCTATTTCTTCTTCGACCGCAAGCCCGACAAGGATTTCCTTTTCGGACCCAATGTAAAGCCCGTGGTGCTCTGTCCCCAGGCAAGGCATCCTGTGCTGTGGTACCTATACTTCGAATGGGCTACCCCATGGGCACTAAAACGGCACAAGATAGACCTCTATCTCTCGCCCGACGGCATGATGCCACAGCACCCCAAGGTGCCGACATTGACAGTGATTCATGACCTGAACTTCGAGCATGCCACAGGCAACCTCATACCTTCGCACCAGCGATATATGAGCCACTACTTCCCGATTTTTGCAAAAAATGCCACACGCATAGCCACTGTATCGACCTACTCCAAAAATGATATCGCCAAGACATATGGAGTGAGTCCAGAAAAAATCGACGTAGTATACGATGGTGCCCACAGCAATTACCGTCCGCACAGTGACACAGAGAAGACTGCCATCCGGCAACGGTTCACCGGTGGCAAACCCTATTTAATATTTATTAGTACAATATTAAAACGGAAGAATCTAGCCAACCTACTGAAAGCCTTCGATATGGTAAAGCACCAAGGAAACGAAGACCTAAAACTGGTGGTAGTTGGAAGCAAAGTGTGGTGGCAAGACGAACTGGCCGAAGCCTACAGCAACATGAAACATCGTGAAGATGTCATCATGCCTGGACACGTCGACCCCCAGGATCTTTCTGCACTGCTTTCGGCAGCACATGCGCTTGTCTACCCCTCTTTCTTCGAGGGTTTTGGCATTCCCATTCTGGAAGCCATGTATGCCGAAACAGCGGTAATAGCTTCCAATACCACCTCGATGCCCGAAGTGGGTGGCGACGCAGTCCTGTATATCGATCCTGCATGTCCGGAAAACATAGCCCAAGCCATCAGGAGCCTCGACGATGAGTCTCTGCGCAAAAGCCTTATTGAGAAAGGCCGGTGCCAAAGGGCACACTTCAGCTGGGACAGCACCGCTGAGTTACTTTGGGACAGCATGATGAAAACTCTGGAAACGAAATGAAGAAACGCTGGATCAGTCTTGGGTGTTTCATGGCCCTAACCATAACGCTCGTTGCCCAAAACAGGGAAAATCTGGTATATAATCCCTCGTTCGAGGACCACACACGGTGCCCTATGAAGATTGATGCCATGGGGGTATTGCGCGAGGCCGAAGCTTGGTGGCAGCCTACAGGGGGCAGCAGCGACTACTTCAACGCATGTGGAAGCCGCGAATGCAACGTGCCAAGAAACAAAATGGGGATACAGGAAGCACACAGTGGCGAAGCATACTGTGGCATTTATTGCTCACAAGAACTTTACCGGGAATATCTACAGACAGAACTGAAGACACCCCTCATCGCGGGCAAACACTACAGGGTGCGATTCTGGGCAAGCTTAGCCGACAAATCGCCCCATGCCATTGCTTCTCTGAGTGCCATCCTGACGCCCCAACGGATAGCGGACACGGCACGAGGGATCCTGATGGAAAGAGAATTACGAGCAATAGGCGACAATGGCTCTCAAAGCATTGCCACATTTTTCACCCCACAAGTGGTCAATTCTATCGACAATATCATCGACGACACCAAGGAATGGACTGAGATTAGCGGAGAATTTGTTGCCGAAGGAGGAGAACGTTTCCTTACCATTGGCAACTTCTATGCTTTCAACAAGTCGAACATAACAACTTCAGGCGGAACCAACACCCCACTACCCGGTGCATACTATTATATCGACGATGTAGAGGTCGTCTGCCTCGACAGCATCGAGCCGGCTTCGCCCCCACCCCATAAAAACATTCCGACAGGCTCTGTGATAACGCTACAGAATATTTTTTTCGCCACTGGCGAGAGCGAAGTGCTTCAGCAATCATACCACGAACTGATGATGCTGAAACAACTCCTTGAGCAGAACCCAGACATGCAGATAGAACTTCGTGGCCACACCGACAATCAAGGCACCCAAGAATACAACCAGAAACTCTCCGAGACCCGCGCAAAAGCCGTAGCAGACTACCTCGTGGCCAAAGGTGTCGATCGGAAACGCCTGTCATGGGTAGGCTTTGGCAAGAGCCGTCCTGTTGCCGACAACTCCACCGTCGAAGGCCGGCAAAAGAACCGCCGTGTGGAGTACAGAATAATCGCGCAATAACCTACTCCGTAGACCGAACACAAAAAGAGAGCGGGACTTCCATCTGAAGTCCCGCTCAACTCATATTGTTCGTTCGAAAAACTATTCAATCACGCGATAGAAGCTGACACGACGGTTGAGGGCATACTGGATGTCGCCGAAGGCAACACTCTTACCCTTGTATTCGGTCTGGATACGATCCTCAGCAATGCCATACTTCTTGACAAGGAGACGCTTGACCTCGTTGGCACGCTTCTCGGAGAGCTTCATGTTGTAGCTGTCGCTACCAGTGTAGTCGGCGAAACCAACAACAAGAACCTTGACATCGGAGTTGTCTTTAAGAACGCGGGCGACGGCTTTGACCTTGGCCTCTTCATCCTCGGAGACATTCCACTCGTTGACATCATACTGGACAGAGAAGGGCATAGCGTAGAAGGTGAGCTGGTCAGCCTTGATCTGGTCGATAACGGCCTGCAGGCTGTCGGCAGCGGCGCTGTTGCCACCCTTGCCACCCTGGGCGAGGGCCTGAGCGAGCTGGTCCTCGAGTTCGGCAATGCGGTTCTCAAGGCGCTTCTCATTGTTACGGCTGTTGCGGAGCTGGTTGTCGAGGTTGTTCACCTGGCTGTTCAGAGCACCAAAGTTCTCCTGGGTCAGCATAGCCTTCTGGGCGGCCACGGCCTGGTCGGTAGCGGTCACGCCGAAGCAGTAGAAGTAACCGAGACGGAAGATACGGTTGGTGTGGTGAAGAGCATTCGAGAAGAAGGTGCTGGGGCTGGGAGCATCACCATTGATGTCATAGCCATACTCAGCGAAGACGTTGTGGCTCTCGCCAAAACGATAGCTGGCACCAATACCGCCATCGATGACGATGCCGACAGTACCATAGTCAGACTTTGCGATAGACATCTCTTCGTCGCCATTGCCGCTCAGGGCAAGACCACCACCAGCATAGAGGTAGAGGCTGAAACGACGGTCAGGATTGTAACCCCAAATGGAGTTGTTGATCGACCACAGAATGTCGAGAGTGGCGGTCATGTGACGGTCATTGTACCAGCCGTCGCGGCCCTGCATGGGAGCCCAGAAGCTGGGGAAACCGAAACGAATACGCCAGTCGAAAGCGTGGTTCAACTTCTGCTGGAGGAAGATGTCCATACCAGCGTTGGTAGCTTTACGCCAGCCACCGAGGTCACCACCGGCGTTCATGTAGGCCTGATTGTTAAGGTCGAAGGAAACACCAAGCGACCAATTGCTCCAAAAGCCATAGTGAGGATACTCAGCTTTGCCGGTGTTCTGAGCAAAGGCGTTCATGGAGGTCACCATAAGGGACATCACAACGCCCATCTTGATTAATTTTTTCAGCATATCAAATGTTTTTTTAATTATTAATATTCTTTTTTGTTCTACCTTTCGAGGCTTAATTTTTTGCAAAAATACACATATTTTTTCATATACAAAAAATATTTTTTTTATTTCTTCGTTAATTTGAAGAAAATAATGTAGTTACAATTGAAAAAAAAATAGCAAAGCATATTTTTAGGCACTAAAAGTTAGATTATTAACCTATAAAATAGACAAAAAATATGAATCAGATTAAGATCAAAAACACCCATTTCATAGAGAAAATGGGACAAGCCTCTCTCAATCAGATTGAAGCAGAGATAATCAACGCCAAGTCGCACCTCATCAAAGGTGACGCTGAAGGCAATGATTACCTTGGTTGGGTCGACCTTCCTGAGGCTTACGACAAGGAAGAATACAAACGCATGAAAGCCGATGTGGCCCGCCTCAGTGCCAAAAGCAGGGTTTTCGTGGTCATCGGCATCGGCGGTTCCTACCTTGGTGCCCGCATGGTAATCGAAGCCCTCCAGTCGGAATTCGCCTCCATGGTCCGCGGCCGCAGCCCCTATGTGGTCTACGCAGGCCACACCCTCGGTGAAGACTACTACACCCAACTGCTAACCCTCTTGGACCATGAAGATTACAGCGTAGCCGTCATCTCCAAGTCGGGCACCACCACCGAACCTGCCGTGGCTTTCCGCATCGTCAAGGCCCATTTGGAAAAGAAGTATGGCAAGGCCGAAGCCTCCCAGCGCATTGTGGCCATCACCGATGCCCGCAAAGGCGCCTTGCACGACATCGCAGTCAACGAGGGGTACCCCACCTATGTCATTCCCGACAATGTCGGCGGCCGCTTCTCGGTGCTCACCCCCGTAGGCCTGCTGCCAATCGCCATGGCCGGATTCGACACCGACCGCCTGTTGCAAGGCGCTCGCGACATGCGCAGCATCTGCATCGAAAAAAACTCCCTCTCCGACAACCCCGCCCTGATGTACGCCGCCATGCGCAACATCCTCTACCGCAACGGCATCAAAGTCGAAATGCTGGTAAGCGGCCTGCCCAATCTGCGCTACCTTGCCGAATGGTGGAAGCAGCTTTACGGCGAGAGCGAGGGCAAAGACCATAAAGGCCTGCTACCCCATAGCCTCAGCATCACCACCGACCTCCACTCCATGGGCCAATATGTGCAGGACGGCGAACGCCTGATGATGGAGACCATGCTGCATGTCGCCAAGCCCTCCAGCCACATCGCCGTACCCGCCGACGAACACAACCTCGACGGCATCAACTACCTGGCCGGCAAGAATCTGACCGAAATCAACGACTGCGCCATGGAAGGCACCATTCAGGCCCATATCTCGGGCGATGTCCCGGTGGTGGAAATCGAGGTGGACCACATCGACGAGTACACCCTTGGCCAAATGATCTACTTCTTCGAGTTCGCCTGTGGCGTCAGCGGCTACACCCTCGGCGTCAATCCCTTCAACCAGCCCGGCGTGGAAGCTTACAAAAAGAACATGTTCCACCTGCTTGGCAAACCCGGATTCTAACCCTGACAGTCCGAGTCGAAACAAAAAGAGGAAGCCACACAAGCTTCCTCTTGTTTTATTTATACCCCTTCCCCGACACCAACCATTCCCCTCTCATCTCCCACCATGGTAGGAGTTGGTAAGGAGTTGATAAGGCCTTGACAAGGTCTTAATAAGTACCTAATACCCTAAAATTCAGAACGGGAGGTCACCCAGTGGCTCCGTATCGCTGTTGAGGATGTCCATCAGGGGGTTGTTGACCTGCTGAACCTCCTCGTTGCGCTGACGGTTGGAGAGGAGGAGGAGGTTGTCGGCCACCACTTCAGTAACATGGCGCTTGTTGCCCTCCTTGTCTTCCCAAGAGCGACTTTGCAGACGACCCTCGACATAAATCTGGGCTCCTTTGTGCAGAATACGCTCAGCAATGTCGGCCAAACCTCGCCAGCACACCACATTGTGCCATTCGGTGATTTCTATTCTTTCGTTGTCGCGGTTGCGGCGGTATTCGGTAGTAGCGAGGGGGAAGGACGCTTTCTTCACTGGGGAGCTGCCCTCGGAGGGGAAAGTGACTACATCCGGGTTCTTTCCTACGTTCCCTACAAGGATTACTTTATTGACTCCAATCATACTTGGTTTTTAGATTTTAGTTAGTCGAATTCGAAGTGCGAAATTACTACTTTTTTCTGAATTTACGAAATAAAGATATTCACAATGTCTGCAAATACCTATCAATCAACCTCGATACAGGGATTTTTTTTATCATTTTCACCTCCACAATGCAATATTTCTGTGGCACAATGGGCGGTTTCGAAGCAAGTTCTGCACGAAGAAAAAGCGCGTGTATAGTGCGGTGGGTGAGCTGATGCCGGAAGGAAACAGGGGTGCCGAAGGCGATAGATGACAGCCCGAACTCCTCAGAGACAAAATGTAAAACCTCGCCGGGCATACCCTCCGGCGACAACTCCGACCGACTTTCCAACAGGGGAAACTGATACAACCCCTTCCAGATATCCTTGCCGACACGTTGCTCCAACAAGCCATACTCCTTTCCATCGCAATGCCAACGAAGATCGAGATAGTAGAACCAACGGTCCACAGGCTTAGCCTTTACCGCTTTGACGGGAAGCATCTCCACCCGGCCGGTCTGCCGGGCATTACACTCGCCGGCAAAAGGGCAGGCCGAGCAATCGGGCTGTGGCTTGCACTGCAGCGACCCGAAGTCCATCATGGCGGCATTGAAACGGTCGGGGCGCCGACGGTCTATCTGATTGACCAGTATCTGCTCGAACTCGCTGTAGGCCGCGTCGGTACCGATGGGGGTGACAATGCCGTAAAGACGGCTGATAAAACGGTAGACATTGCCATCAATGACCGGATACGGCAGGCGGAAAGCAAAAGAGGCAATGGCGGCAGCAGTATAGCGCCCCACACCTTTGAGACGGAGGATTCCCTCATGAGTGTTCGGAAATTGCCCTCCACACTCATTCACTATATATTGCGCGGCCGCGTGCAGATTACGAGCACGCGAATAGTACCCCAGCCCCTGCCACAGGCGCAGCACCTGCTCCTCGCTGGCGGAAGCCAGGTCGGACACCGTGGGGAACGCCTCCACGAAGCGGTGGTAGTAGTCGAGCCCCTGCTCGATGCGCGTCTGCTGCAGTATAATCTCCGAGAGCCAGATACGATAAGGATCGTCTATCCCGCGCCACGGAAGCGTGCGTCCGTAGTCCTCAAACCAGGTGTCCAATTTCTTCGAAAGCGACATAAATCAGGACTGTTTTCAATAAAAAACGATTGCTAACTTACTGAAAAAACTATGTTAAAATCCATTTTAACGAAATCAGCAACCATTTGTATCATAATTGATTATATTTATTAAAATGTTAAAAAAGTTTAAAAAGCCACTTTTGGAAGGCCAAACGTTTTGCCATGTCGAAAAAAGGTGGTACTTTTGCAGCCGTTTTCGCATCAAAAAGTGTGCGGAAAATATAACGTAAACAAACAATAAAAATTATACTACAATGTCGAAAAAATGTGAAATTACCGGTAAGAAAGTGATCGTGGGCAACAACGTTTCGCACTCCCGCATCCACACCAAACGCACCTTCGCCCCCAACCTGCAGACCAAGAAGTTCTACATTCCCGAGGAGGACATGTGGATCACCCTGAAGGTCTCCGCCAAAGGCATGCGCATCATCAACAAGAAAGGCATCATCGCCGCTCTCAACGACGCCGCCGCCCAGGGTCACCTGATGTTCTAAGAGAAGACAATAAGTCTTAAATAAACAAATTTATTATTAACCCTTAACAAGAAAGAGGTATTAACAATGATCGTAGTTCCTATCAAAGAAGGTGACAACCTCGAACGCGCCCTCAAGAAACTGAAACGCAAATTCGAGAAAACCGGCGTGGTGAAAGAGATGCGCCGTCGTCAGCAGTTCACCAAGCCCAGTGTCATCAATCGCGAGAAGCACCTGAAGGCCATCTACGTCCAGCACCTGCGCCAGCAGGAGCTCGACAAATAAGAGAGAGACCTCTACCGCAACCGCGTTGGAATCGACGCATTGGAAAGCAAAACCTCCGGAACACTCCGGAGGTTTTCTTTTTGCCTTGTCCCCTGAAAAAAAAGCCGTGGGCATCCGCATGGATGCCCACGGCTTTTGCTATTTAATCACAATCCGACAGATTACTGCTGCTGGGCGGTGATGCGCTCGAGCCACTTCAGCATGCCAAGCATGACAGCCATCGAGGCAAGGCAGAAGGCGGCAAAGACAGCCCAGGTCATCCACTGGTGCGGGAACTTGTTAAGCATGGTCACACCCAGGGAGATGAACAGGTTGCCAATGGCGGTGGCAGAGAGCCAGAGACCCTGGCAGATACCCACCATGTGGCGCGGGGCAATCTTGGACACGAAGGAGAGGCCAAGCGGGGAAATCAGCAGCTCGGCAACAGTCAGGAAGAAGTAGGTAATGATAAGCACCATGGGGCTCGACTTCATTGCCATCTTCACACTCTCCTCCAGACCCTTGAACTCTTCGCCGGAAGGATAGTTGTTGACCACAGCCACAACAATAAGGAAGATGTACGCGCACGCGGCGATGAACATACCCAAGGCAATCTTGCGCGGAGTGGACATCTCGCGACCTTTGCGAATCAGGGCTGCAAAGATCCACATCACGATAGGCGTAAGCACAATGACGAAGAACGGGTTGATGCACTGGAGAATCTCGGGAGCAATGGCGCTAGTGTCGACGAAGTCGCGGGCGAAAATGGACAGCGACTGGGCATTCTGGTGGAACGAGAACCAGAAGAAGACGGCGACGCCAAGCACTGCATAGAGGGCATACATACGCTGCTTGATTTCTTTGGCCATCGACTGGCGCTCCTCGGCGGTGTACTCCTGCACGCTGGCTTTCTCTTTACGGACAGGATTGGGCAGGTGGTTCTTCACAGCAAGGAAAATAAGCAGGGAGATAATCATAGCGGCCACCGAAGCGATGAACGAAATGTGGACGCCGGTATTGTAGACCTGCAGGTAGTTGGCGCAGAAATCGCCCATCTGCTCGGAGGGAACGTTCTCGGCCAGGGCCTGGAGGTTGCTCATATCGTTACCTTCCATGGTGTTCTGCACATACTTGTGGCAGAGGCGGGGCAGGTCGGCATTGTAGAAGAGAGACTGCGTCTTGAGGTACCACGAACGGATAAGAGGAGCCACGAAGGGGGCTACAACACCTCCGATATTGATGAACACATAGAAAATCTGGAAACCGCTGTCGCGCTTGCTCTTTGCCTCGGCCAGGGCCTCCGGGCCTTTCTTGGCAGCCTCGGCCTCAAAGTCGTCGTACAACTGGCCCACGATGGCCTGCAGGTTGCCTTTGAAAAGACCGTTACCGCATGCGATAAGAACAAGGGCCAGCATGGTGAACACAAGCACCCAGGAAAATCCGCCGCCGTCAGAGAAGACCGGAATGGCAAGCATCGCGTAGCCGAGAGCCATCACAATGAGACCCCAGATGATGGTGGTTTTGTATTTCTGCGTTCTGTCTGCGATGATACCACCCGGCAGACTCAACACATAAATCAGGAAATAGAAAACAGCGAACATCGTTCCGGCGGTATCGTCGGCAATACCGAACTTGGAGCAGATGAACAACACCAACACAGCATTCATAATGTAGTATCCGAAACGCTCGCCCATGTTGCTCAAGGCAGCGGCCACGAGGCCCTTCGGGTGTTCCTTCTTCGCCTTGCGCAGGTAGAAGATAATGAATGGTGTCACAATAATCAGTACCGCAATTAGGAAGAAGAGATTCCTATTTGTTTCCCATAGGTTAGTGATGAAACTCATAATTGTAAATTTTTGGTTTATAATTTATTGAACTATTTTTTCTGTCTATTATAATAATTTAACAATATGCAAAAGTACAAAAAAATTTCCAACCATGCAAACCATGACACTTTTTTTTCGTACTTTTGCAGCATGAACATCAACGAAGCAATACGGCTGACGGTCGACGCCCTGCGCCAAGGCAAGACCATCCTCTACCCCACCGACACCATCTGGGGCCTCGGCTGCGACGCCCGCAACCGCGACGCCGTCGAACGGCTCTACCGCCTCAAGGAGCGCGACCACTCGAAGAGTATGATCGTATTGGTGGAGAGTGGAGAACGGAGAGCGGAGAACGGAGAACGGCCCACGACCTACATCCTCCCCCGCTCCCAATGGCACGACACGATGCACCTCGCCGTGGCCGACAACATCCCCGCCGCCGACGGCACCCTGGGCGTCCGCATGCCGCGCCACGCCTTCTGCCAGGAGGTGATACGCCTGCTCGGCGCCCCGCTGGTGAGCACCTCGGCCAACCTCAGCGGCAGGCCGTCGCCAAAAAACTACAACGAAATCGAAGATGAACTGCGCCGCCGCGTCGACTTCTGTGTCCCTCCCCTTCCCGAACTCCTGAGCGAGGAGACCCGCGGCAGCCGCATCGTGAAAATCAATGCCGACGGCTCTACAACCGTCCTTCGTCCGTAGACGCCTCCGCCCGTGCCAGCGAAGCCACCACCTCGAGCCCGCCGCACGGCAAATCCTCCACCGCCATATCCTCCCCTTCGAGGGCATGCACCATGCTCCCGAAGCCGCGGATGCCGGTGCCGCGCATCTTCAGCGCAGCCTCCTTGCGCGTCCACAGCTGCAGAAACGCCATCACCGCATCGGGCGACGCCTGCACCGCCGCCAGTTCCGCAGGCGTGCAGACACGCGCCATGAGCGATTCGTCCACCCGTCGGCGGCTCTCCACATCGATGCCCACCCGCTCCCGGTCCGACACCGCCACGGCCACAGCCTGCCGGCAATGGCTGATGCTCAGCCACAGCCCCGGGTGCGACGGCATAAAGGGGGCACCCTTGCTGTTGTGCTCCACGACGACCTCCTCGTCCATCAGGCGGCACAACAAAAGACGGGCGGCCGCACTCTGTTCGGCATGCGACCGCCAATCTCCTATTTCAATTCGCCATTCCGTACCGGAAATCATGCCTTGCCGAGGATGTCGTAGGGCACGGTGCCGTCGGCGCGAGGCTCGACGATGGGGCCGAACTGCTGCTCGTACTTCTTCAGGTTGTCGTTGAGGGCGGCCAGCAGACGTTTGGCATGGATGGGGTTCATGATGATGCGCTGGCGCACGGTGGCACCCTCGATGCCGGGAAGCATCTGGGCGAAATCGAGCACAATCTCCGAAGGATTGTGGCTTACGACCACGAGGTTGGAGTAGGTGCCGGCGGCCACTTCGGGATTGATGTTCAGTTTAAGGTTGTTCTGCTCTTTCGGATTATTTGCCATAATGTTTCGTTTTTTTTACTTACCCCTAATAACGGCCCATTCTCCATTTTATTATCCACCCCGGACAATAAAAAAAAAGAATCTCACCCCTACCCCTCACCCACCAAACACGTATCAAATACGTCATATCTTATATTGTTTTTATATTGTTTACATATTGTTCTTATATTGTTCCTATATTGTAGATATAAGAACAATATGCGAACAATATGTAAACAATATAAGAACAATATAAGAACGGCCGTATCAGACACCTATCGGGTAGGGGTCGGGTGGCCATCGGACACGAGGGGTTCAGGGAAGGTCGGAGAGGTCGAGGCTGAAAAGGGCTGCCGGACGCGAGAGGAAACGGATGGAGAGGCTTTCACGCGTGAGAAAGAAATGGATGCCGTCGAGCGAAGCGATGCCTTCCATCTGGTTGGCAGCGATGTTGGCAAGGCCGACGCGGCGGTGGCGCCCTTGGTCGAAACGGTTGCCGTCGAATCCTTCGACAAGATAGACGAACGGGGTGCCGATGAGTGAATAGCCCACAAAGGCCAGGACGTGGAGCTCGGGCAGGCAGCAGGCGCCCGTGACAAGGCCGTCGGTATAGAGTGTGAAACGGCGCTCGGCGACATGGGTGCCGGGGCGCTTGGGAAGGGCATAGCAGACAGCGTTGCGCGAGAGCCACTGCTTGGTGAAAAGGAAAATGCTGTCGGAGGTGACCACGAAGGCTTCGCAGTCGAAATTGCGGGCCAGGGAACGAGAGCGGTCGGGATAGCTGAAACAGATGGTGTCGAAACGGTAGGTGCCGCGACGGAGGTTGCGCTTGGAGAGGCGGAGAATGCGCAGGTCGGTGCGCGAACCGTTGTTGTCGCCGATGTCGCCGAAGTAGAGATATTCGCGGTCCTGCGCCACCTCCTCGAGGTCGTAGACTCTGACGCCGAGGTCGATGACGGAATCCACGGAAGCCCGAAGCGTGTCTATCGAATAGAGACGCAGGGCGCCATGGTCGTTGCAGGTCCACAGGCGGCCGTCGAGAAAGAAGAGGGTCGAGGTGCCGGCAACCTCGTCGGGCAGCGGGCCGATGCAACGGGCCAAAGGTGCCGCGGCAAGGTCGGCAGACTGTGCCCTGACGGCGCAGGGGCAGAGCAGCAGGATGAGTAGCAGTGTCGCAGGATATTTCATACGGTACGGAAACAAAAAAACCGGGCCATCACTGGTGATGACCCGGTAATATGAGAACTTTATAACATTATCTTGTATTTAGTTCTGCTTGGCGGAAGCCATGTCGGCGGCATTGCCCACGACGAGGTCCTGATACTCGCGGAGACCAGTACCGGCGGGGATGAGGTGGCCGACAATGACGTTTTCCTTCATGCCGACGAGGGTGTCGCGTTTGGCATTGATAGCGGCCTCGGTGAGCACCTTGGTGGTCTCCTGGAAGGAGGCGGCGGAGATGAAGGACTTGGTCTGCAACGAGGCGCGGGTGATACCCTGAAGCACCTGTTTGCAGGTGGCGGGACGGGCGTCGCGCACGGTGACGAGGCGCTTGTCCTGACGGCGCAGGGCGCTGTTCTCGTCGCGCAGCTCGCGGGCGGAGACAATCTGGCCGTTGGAAAGGGTCTCGCTGGCGCCGGCGTCCTCGACAACCTTCATGCCGAAGATATTGTCGTTGACATCGTTGAAGTCGAGCCTGTTGACCAAGTCGCCCTCGAGGAAGCGGGTGTCGCCCGGATCTTCGATTTCGACCTTGCGCATCATCTGGCGCACGATGACCTCGAAGTGCTTGTCGTTGATCTTCACGCCCTGCAGACGATAGACCTCCTGCACCTCGTTGACGATGTACTCCTGCACCTTCATGGGGCCCTTGATGGCGAGGATGTCGCTGGGCGTGATGGCGCCGTCGGAGAGCGGCGTACCGGCCTTGACATAGTCGCTGTCCTGAGCCAGGATCTGCTTGGAGGTGGGGATGAGGTAGGAACGCTGCTCGCCGGTCTTGGAGGTGATGGTGACCTCACGGTTGCCGCGCTTGAGTTTCTTGGCGATGGAGACGATACCGTCCACCTCGGCCACGATGGCGGGGTCGGAGGGGTTGCGGGCCTCGAAGAGCTCGGTGACACGGGGCAGACCGCCCGTGATGTCGCCAGCCTTGCCGAAGGAACGCGGAATCTTCACCATGATGTCACCAGCCTTGAGGTCCTGACCCTGCTCAACACCGATGTGGGCACCCACGGGAAGGTCGTAGACCTTGAGGATGTTGCCCTCGGAGTCGACAATGTTGAGGGTAGGATTCTTGGTACGCTGGCGGCTCTCGATGACGACCTTGTCCTGAAGGCCGGTCTGGGCATCGCTCTCGACACGGTAGGTGACGTTCTCGATGACATTCTCGAAGGAGACCTTACCAGCCACATCGGAAATGATGACGGCGTTGTAGGGATCCCACTCGGCCACGACATCGCCCTTCTGGAGCATGTCGCCAGCGCCCTTGTAAAGCTTGGCGCCATAGGGCAGCAGCGAGGAGAAGAGGGTGATTTCGGTCTTCGGGTCGACGATGCGCATCTCGGCGCTGCGGCCCATGACGATGTGGTAGGAGTTGCCCTCGTTGTCGGTGTAAGGAATGGAGCGGAGCTCGTCGATGACGAGGCGTCCTTCGTATTTAGCCTGGAGGCTGGAGGCGGTACCGATGTTGCCACCGGCGACACCACCGACGTGGAAGGTACGAAGTGTAAGCTGCGTACCGGGCTCGCCAATAGCCTGAGCCGCGATGACACCGACAGCCTCGCCCTTCTGGACCATCTTGCCGGTGGCCAGGTTGCGGCCATAGCACTTGGCGCAGACGCCATGCTTGGACTCGCAGGTGAGGACGGAGCGGATTTCGACCTCCTCGATGGGAGAATCCTCGATTTTCTTGCAGATTTCCTCGGTGAGCTCTTCGCCGGCATGGGCAATGAGTTCGCCGGTCTGGGGATGATAGATGTTGTGGACAGAGGTGCGGCCGAGAATCTTCTCGCCGAGGCTCTGAACGATATCCTCGCCCTTCTTGAGGGCGGTGGTGGGCAGGCCGCGGAGGGTGCCGCAGTCTTCCTCGTTGATAATCACGTCGTGAGCCACGTCGACCAAACGGCGGGTCAGGTAACCGGCGTCAGCCGTCTTCAGGGCGGTATCGGCCAGACCCTTACGGGCACCGTGAGTGGAGATGAAGTACTCGAGCACCGACAGACCCTCCTTGAAGTTGGAGATAATGGGGTTCTCGATAATCTCGTTACCGGCAGCACCGGCTTTCTGCGGCTTGGCCATCAGACCGCGCATGCCGGAGAGCTGACGGATCTGCTCCTTACTACCACGAGCACCGGAGTCGTACATCATGAAGATGGGGTTGAAGCCCTGGTTGTCAGCCTTGAGCTGCTTCATGAGGGTCTCGGTGAGCTGGTTGTTGGTGTTGGTCCAAATATCGATAACGTGGTTGTAGCGTTCGTTGTTGGTGATAAGACCCATAGCGTACTGAGCCATGACCTCTTCGACCTCCTCGTTGGCTTTTTCGATGAGCTGCTCCTTTTCGGCGGGGATGATAACGTCGCCCAGGTTGAAAGAGAGGCCGCCGCGGAAAGCCTGACGGTAACCCATGTTCTTGATATCGTCGAGGAAAGTGGCGGTGACGGCGTTGCCGCACTCGGTGAAGATGTCGCCGATGATGTCGCGCAGGGACTTCTTGCCCATCACCTGGTTGATATAACCATACTGGGCGGGAACGACCTGGTTGAAAATAACACGGCCGACAGTGGTGCGGAGACGGTTGGTCTTGATGTAGTGACCCTTCTCGTCAAGGATGGGATTGCCTTCCTTGTCGCGCTTGATTTCAAACTCGGTGCGGCTGTGGAGGGCGGTCTCGGCAGGAGTGCTGCAGTCGATGTCGGTGAGCACATTGCCTTTGCTGTCTTTGATGACCTCCATGAAGGTGCGGTCGGACTTGACGTAAGAGTACTCGTCGAAACGGTGGTCCTCATCGAGCTGCACGGAGATGCAGGCATTGAGGGCGACACGTTTCTCATTATAAGCAATGATAACCTCTTCGGCGGAGTAGAAGCGCTGGCCTTCACCCTTGACGACCTCGTCGGCAGTGGTGCGGCGGGGTTTGGTCATGTAGTACAGACCGAGCACCATGTCCTGCGAAGGAACGGTGATAGGAGCACCGTTGGCGGGGTTGAGGATGTTGTGGGTGGAGAGCATCAGCAGCTGAGCCTCGAGGATGGCGGCGTTGCCCATGGGGACATGGACAGCCATCTGGTCACCATCGAAGTCGGCATTGAAACCGGTACACACCAGCGGGTGCAGGCGGATGGCCTTACCTTCGACAAGTCGAGGCTGGAAAGCCTGGATACCCAAACGGTGCAGCGTAGGAGCACGGTTGAGCAGGATGGGGTGTCCCTTGAGGATGTTCTCGAGAATTTCCCACACGACGGGTTCCTTGCGGTCGACGATGCGCTTGGCGCTCTTGACGGTCTTGACGAGACCACGCTCGAGAAGCTTGCGGATGACATAGGGTTTGAAGAGTTCGGCGGCCATATCCTTGGGAAGACCGCATTCGTGCATTCTCAGTTCGGGGCCGACGACGATGACCGAACGGCCGGAATAGTCAACACGCTTACCGAGCAGGTTCTGACGGAAGCGGCCCTGCTTACCCTTGAGAGCATCGGAGAGCGACTTGAGGGCGCGGTTGGAATCGGACTTGACGCTGGAGACCTTGCGGCTGTTGTCAAAGAGCGAATCAACCGATTCCTGAAGCATACGCTTCTCATTGCGCATGATGACTTCAGGGGCCTTGATTTCGACAAGGCGTTTCAGGCGGTTGTTGCGGATGATGACACGGCGATAGAGCTCGTTGATGTCGGAGGTGGCAAAACGGCCGCCATCCAGCGGGACGAGAGGACGCAGGTCGGGAGGAATGACAGGAATGATGTTCATTATCATCCACTCAGGACGGTTGTCCATACCGCGCTCGCGCATGGCACGCTGAGACTCGCGGAAGGATTCGATGACATTAAGGCGCTTGAGGGCTTCCTGCTTGCGGGCCACAGCGGTCTCGCGAGAAGCCTTGGCACGAAGCTCGTAGGAGAGCTTGTCAAGGTCGAGGTTGCAAAGAAGCTTGTAGAGGGCCTCTGCTCCCATGCCGGCAATGAACTTGTCGGGGTCGTCGTCGGGGAGTTGCTCGTTGCCTTCTGGCAAAGCGTCTTTAATATAATAGTATTCCTCCTCCGTGAGCAAATCGAGGCGCTGGACAGGCATCTCGTTGAGGACAGCCTTGCCGGGCTGCATGACGATGTATTTCTCGTAGTAGATGACCTGGTCGAGTTTCTTGGAAGGGATATTCAGGAGTGTGCCAATCTTGTTGGGTAAGGAGCGGAAGAACCAGATATGGGCGATGGGGACCACCAGTTCGATGTGGCCCATGCGCTCACGACGGACTTTCTTCTCGGTGACTTCGACGCCGCAGCGGTCGCAGACAATACCCTTGTAACGGATACGTTTATATTTTCCGCAGTGGCACTCCCAGTCGCGCGTGGGTCCAAAGATGCGCTCGCAGAACAAGCCATCGCGCTCGGGCTTGTAGGTGCGATAATTTATGGTTTCAGGCTTGGTCACCTCGCCAAAGGAGCGGCGCTTGATGGATTCGGGCGACGCAAGGCTGATGGTGATCGAGTTGAAATCGTTCTTAACCTGAGATTCTTGTTTAAAAGCCATTGTTCTTTCTTTCTGCTTTAATTAATCAAACGTTACCTCCAAACCGAGACCACGGAGCTCATGGACAAGGACGTTGAACGATTCGGGGATACCCGGAACCGGCATATTGTCGCCCTTGACGATGGCCTCGTAGGCCTTGGCACGGCCCATGACATCGTCGGACTTGACAGTGAGCACTTCCTGCAGCACATGCGATGCGCCGTAGGCTTCGAGTGCCCATACCTCCATCTCTCCGAAACGCTGGCCGCCGAAATTGGCTTTACCGCCGAGAGGCTGCTGGGTGATGAGGGAGTAGGGTCCGATGGAACGAGCATGCATCTTGTCGTCAATCATGTGATGCAACTTGAGGTAGTAGATATAACCCACGGTGGCGGGCTGGTCGAAACGGTCGCCGGTCTCACCGTCGTAGAGGTAGGTGCGGCCATTTTCGGGAAGGCCGGCCTCACGCATGTAACCGTTGATTTGCTCGAGGGTGGCACCGTCGAAAATGGGGGTCTTGAAGCGTTTGTTCAACTTCTTGCCAGCCCATCCAAGGACAGTTTCATAAATCTGACCAAGGTTCATTCGCGAAGGCACGCCCAGAGGATTGAGGACAATGTCGACAGGGGTACCGTCAGCAAGGAACGGCATATCCTCGGCGCGGACAATCTTCGACACAATACCCTTGTTACCGTGACGACCTGCCATCTTATCACCGATACGCAGTTTGCGCTTCATGGCAATATAGACCTTGGCCATCTGGACAATACCGCTGGGAAGGTCGTCACCGACAGTGATGGCAAACTTGCTACGGGTGAAGCGGCCGGAAATTTCGCGGTATTTGATATTGTAATTGTTGAGCAGTTCCTTGATAAGGGCATTGGTTTCCTTGTCGGTGGTCCACTTGTTGGGGCTCACCTCTGTGTAGTCAATGGTCTTAAGAGTCTTTGCGCTAAACTTGACCTTCTTGGGGATAAGCTCCTCGCGATGGTTGGTATAAACGCCATTGGACACCTTGCCGTTCAAGAGGATGAGGAGACGAGAGATAAGCTTGTCTTTCAACTCCTCGCACTCGAAACGATACTCCTCCTCGGGTTTTGCCAGAAGCTCTTTCTCCTTGGCACGGGCCTTGCGGTCACGGACAACACGGGAGAAGAGTCTCGTATCGATGACGACGCCATGCATTGAAGGAGGAACCTTGAGAGAGGCATCCTTTACATCGCCGGCCTTGTCGCCAAAGATGGCGCGGAGCAGTTTCTCCTCAGGAGTGGGATCGGATTCACCTTTGGGCGTAATCTTACCGATAAGTATGTCGCCCTCTTTGACTTCGGCGCCGATACGGATGATACCGTGTTCGTCGAGGTCCTTGGTGGCATCGTTACCGACATTGGGAATGTCACGGGTGAGCTCCTCGTTACCCCGCTTGGTTTCACGGACATCGAGAGTAAACTCCTCGACGTGGACAGAAGTAAAGATATCCTCGCGAACAACACGCTCGGAAATCACAACGGCATCCTCGAAGTTGTATCCCTTCCAAGGCATGAAAGCCACCATCATATTGCGACCGAGGGCAAGCTCACCACCCTGGGTGGCATAACCCTCGCAGAGCACCTGGCCCTTTTTGACCTTGTCGCCCTTCTTGACAATGGGACGAAGGTTGATGGCGGTAGAATGGTTTGTACGTTGATATTTGGTGAGGCGGTATTCTTTCACATCGTCCTCGAAAGAAACAAGTCGGTCTTTCTCGGTACGGTTGTGACGAATGACAATCTTGGTGGAGTCGACAAACTCGACCACACCATCGGCCTCAGCGTTGAGCAGCACGCGGCTGTCATGGGCCACAGCCTCCTCAATGCCCGTTCCAACGATAGGAATCTCGGGATTGAGCAGAGGAACAGCCTGACGCATCATGTTCGATCCCATCAGGGCACGGTTGGCATCGTCGTGCTCGAGGAAAGGAATAAGCGAAGCTGCAATAGATGCAATCTGGTTGGAGGCAATGTCGATAAGGTCGATTTCGTCGGGCGACACAATGGGGAAGTCGGCCTGACGACGAGCCTTGACACGGCTCTCAGTGATATGACCCTCTTCATCCTGGGGAGTGGTGGCCTGAGCCACAGTTTTATTCTCCTCGGCCTCTGCAGAGAGGTAGATGGGAGGCTCGTTAAGCTGCACCTGTCCATTGACGACACGCTGGTAAGGAGTCTCAATAAAACCAAGCTCGTTGATTTTTGCATAGACACAGAGCGAGGAAATAAGGCCGATATTCGGTCCTTCAGGAGTCTCGATGGTGCAAAGACGTCCGTAGTGCGTATAGTGCACGTCGCGGACTTCGAAGCCAGCACGCTCACGCGAAAGGCCTCCAGGACCCAGGGCGGAGATACGGCGTTTATGGGTAAGCTCGGCCAAGGGGTTGGTCTGATCCATGAACTGGCTCAACTGGTTGGTACCAAAGAACGAGTTGATAACAGACGACAACGTCTTGGCATTGATAAGTTCAGTGGGGGTGAACACCTCGTTGTCTCGCACATTCATACGCTCACGAATGGTGCGCGACATACGGGCAAGACCTACTCCAAACTGGTTGGAGAGCTGTTCGCCGACGGTACGGATACGACGATTCGACAAGTGGTCGATGTCGTCCACCTCGGCCTTCTGATTGATAAGCTCAACCAGATACTTAATAATGGAAGTAATGTCCTCCTTGGTCAACACACGGACATTGTCGGGGACACTAAGGTTCAGTTTGGTATTGATTCTGTAGCGACCCACATCGCCCAGATCATAGCGCTTCTCCGAGAAGAAGAGCTTTTCAATAATGCTGCGGGCGGTCTCCTCGTCAGGAGGCTCGGCGTTGCGCAGCTGACGGTAAATATACTCGCAGGCTTCCTTGGCAGTATTGGTGGTATCCTTATTCAAGGTATTGTAAATAACCGAATAGTCGATACCGTCCTTATCCTCGGTCTTGATGAGAATGGACTTGACATCCAATTCGAGGATTTTGTCAATGTGCTCCTCGGTGAGCTCCACATCACGCTTGATAATCACCTCCGTACGTTCCATCGAAACCACCTCTCCGGTGTCCTCATCGACAAAGTCCTCGGTCCACGACTCGACCACATTGGCGGCAAGCTGCTTGCCAAGAACCTTCTTCAGGTTGTTACGGGTGACCTTCACCTCCTCGGCAAGTTCGAAAATATCAAGGATATCCTTGTCCGACTCATAACCGATAGCACGCAGAAGGGTAGTGATAGGCAATTTCTTTTTACGGTCGATATAAGCATACATCACGTTGTTGATATCGGTCGTAAACTCCATCCAGGAACCTTTGAAAGGAATGATACGCGCAGAATAAAGCTGCGTACCGTTAGAGTGGAACTGAGTGCCAAAAAACACACCAGGAGAACGGTGCAACTGGGAGACAACCACACGTTCGGCACCATTGATGACGAAAGTGCCCTTCGGGGTCATATAAGGAATCATGCCCAGATACACATGCTGCTCCAGCGTCTGGAAATCCTCGTTTTCAGGATCTTTGCAACTCAGTTTCATCTTGGCTTTCAGCGGCACACTGTAGGTCAGGCCGCGATCAATACACTCCTCGATGGTATAGCGGGGAGGATCGATGTAATAATCCAAGAATTCGAGTTCGAAATTGTTTCGCGCATCGGTGATAGGGAAATTCTCCTTGAAAACCTTGTAAAGGCCTTCATCCAGGCGGTTGTCGGGATTGGTCTCGATTTGGAAAAAGTCTTTGAAGGACTTAACCTGGATATCCAGAAAATCGGGGTATTCAAATTTTCGTACCGAAGCGAAATTTACTACTGTGGGTTCTTTTTTTGCCAAGGGACTATAAAATTATATCGTGTTCTATAACTGCTCGCAAGTGAAGAAAGTGTTCCCATTAAAGGGGTGTAGGCATCGGAATCAAATTCCATAGCAACAAGGAATAGGCACTCCGATTGGGGTCGGAGGCCCTATTCCTCGTTTGTATCAGGAAAGGATTACCTTACTTGATCTCGACTTCGGCACCAGCCTCTTCGAGGGCTTTCTTCAGGCTCTCAGCCTCGTCCTTGGAAATGCCTTCCTTAACGGGCTTGGGGGCATTGTCGACAAGCTCCTTGGACTCTTTCAGACCGAGGGAGGCCATGTCCTTAACAGCCTTCACGACGCCAAGTTTCTTGGTCTGATCGGGAACACCCTTCAGAATCACGTCGAAGGAGGTCTTCTCCTCAGCAGCGGCGGCGGCACCACCGGCGGCGGGGGCGGCGACTGCAACAGCAGCGGCGGCGGGTTCAATGCCGTACTCCTCTTTCAGGACGTCAGCGAGTTCTTTAACTTCTTTAACGGTAAGGTTAACCAATTCTTCAGCAATAGCTTTGATGTCTGCCATGACTTTATTGTTTTTAAATGTTTTACAAATTTGTTTTTAATAATTTATCGTGGCCTTTTCAGCGGGGGCCGGCCGCTTGTTTTGCGCAGGGTTAGGCCTCGCGCTCCTCCAAAGTTTTCAGCACACCGGTAATGGTATTGCCAGCCGATTGCAGCTGCGACAGCACGTTCTTGACGGGCGACTGCAGCAGGGCAACCACGTCGGCGATGAGCTCGTTCTTCGACTTGATGTTAACAAGTTCGTCGAGATGCTCGTGGCCGATATAGAAGCACTCTTCAACATAGGCGCCTTTGAGAATAGGTTTCTCAACGTTCTTCTCGGCAGCGCGGAAACTCTTGATGAGCTTGGCGGGAGCATTGTTGGTGTTCGAAAGCATTATGGCGGTTTCACCCTTGATCACAGGGAAGAGCTCGGAATAGTCGAAACCCGACTTCTCGAGTGCCTTGATGAGAAGAGTGTTCTTAACAACTTCCAGCTTGACCTCGTTGCGGAAAGCGGCACGACGCAATTTGCTGGTCTGCACCGAATTCAGGCCTCCGATATCAGCAATGTAGAGACTGGGATAGCCCTTGATCTCTTCGCACAGAGCGTCGATATGCTGGTCTTTCAGTTCTTTTCTCATAATGTTTCTTGATTAATAAAAAGGTTACAACGTAGCGACTTTCGTGTCGACTTTTACACCGGGGCTCATAGTGCTGCTGATGGCGATGCTCTTCACATAGGTGCCTTTGGCGGCGCTGGGTTTGAGCTTCATGATCATCTGCAGAACCTCGCGGGCATTCTCCACGATCTTCTGGTCGTCGAAGGAGCACTTGGCAACGGCAGTGTGGATAATACCAAACTTGTCGACCTTGAAGTCGATCTTACCGGCCTTGGCCTCCTGAACCGCCTTGCCAACTTCCATGGTAACGGTGCCGGTCTTGGGGTTGGGCATCAGGCCACGGGGACCGAGGATGCGACCGAGAGCACCGATCTTGGGCATGCAGCTGGGCATGGTGATAATAACATCGACGTCAGTCCAACCACCCTTGATCTTGGTGATGTACTCATCCAAACCGTAGTAGTCGGCGCCGGCGGCCTTGGCTTCCTCCTCCTTGTCGGGGGTGCAAAGTACGAGAACGCGGACGGTCTTACCGGTGCCGTGAGGCAGGGTCACGCTGCCGCGAACCATCTGGTTGGCCTTACGAGGGTCGACACCCAGACGCACATCGATATCGACAGAAGCATCAAACTTCGTGAAGGTAATCTTTTTCACGATGCTGACAGCCTCCTCGAGCGAATACACTTTGCTACCGTCAAACTTGGCGACAGCCTCTTTCTGTTTTTTTGTCAGTTTTGCCATGTTGGTCTTTTTTTGTGGTCATCGCATGTTCGCTTTCGCTACTGGTGCTACCACTGTTCATAATTCTTTTCTTTTACTTCTTCAGGGGATTCTCACCCGTAACGGTGATACCCATGCTGCGGGCAGTGCCGGCCACCATGCTCATGGCGCTCTCAACCGTGAAGCAGTTGAGGTCGGGCATCTTGGCCTCGGCAATCTGGCGCACCTGCTCCCAGGTGACGGATGCAACCTTCACGCGGTTGGGCTCGCCGGAGCCTTTCTGCGCTTTGGACATCTCTTTCAGCTGGACAGCAACAGGAGGAGTCTTCAATACAAAGTCAAAGGACTTGTCCGTATACACAGTGATGATGACGGGCACAACCTTGCCAGCCTGGTCCTGCGTACGGGCGTTGAACTGCTTGCAGAACTCCATGATGTTCACACCCTTCGCACCGAGGGCCGGTCCGACGGGAGGAGCGGGGTTGGCAGCGCCGCCTTTGATTTGCAATTTAATCAATCCTGCAACTTCTTTTGCCATTGAATTAAATTTTAAATTGGGTTAGTTGATTAGGATTACTGTTCTTTTTCCACCTGCGAGTAGCTCAGCTCTAACGGGGTCTTGCGGCCGAAAATCTTCACTGTGACTTTCAGTTTCTTCTTTTCGTCGTTGACCTCTTCGACCACACCGATGAAACTGTTGAAAGCTCCGTCGATGACCTTCACATTCTCGCCCACAATGAAACGATCCATGGCATCGGCGTTCTCAATCTGCTCATCCATCTTGCCGAGGATGCGGTTGATTTCGCTCTGACGCATGGGGATAGGCTTGCCTTCGCGCTCACGGAGAAAATCGAGAACGTTGGGCAAGTTCTGGATGACGGGGATAATCTCATCGCGCAAGTCGGCCTCGATGAGGACGTAACCGGGAAAATAGTTGCGGTCCTTGACCACCTTTTTCCCGTTGCGGATGGCGACCACCTGCTCGGTGGGAATCAGCACCGTGGGCACATCGTCGCTCCAGCCGCGTTTGGCCATCTCGCTTTCGATATACTCCTTAGCTTTCTTCTCCTTACCGGCAATAGCCCGGATGACATACCATTTTTTTTCCTGCTGTTCCATTGTTAGTATAAAAAACAGTGAAATAAACTTAAATCCATTTGGTCACACAGTCACCGCCGACAGCCTCAAAAAAATTTGGGAAGCAAGACCACCGACGTTAACGCAACTGCATTTAGCCAAGCAGATTATAGAAGTTTCCAAGCAAACCCTTCCAGCCGCCGTTCTGCACACCGAACACGATGTCCATCACGAAGACAATGAGGGCAATAATAACGGAGGCAACGGCAACGACCACTGCGCTGCTCTGAAGCTCCTTGAACGTAGGCCACGACACTTTGTGCACCAATTCGTCGTAGCTCGACTTCACATATTCACCAAACTTTGACATTTTCCTTTAAACTAGTTTTTTATTGGCAGGGGCAGAGAGAATCGAACTCCCAACCACGGTTTTGGAGACCGCCATTATACCATTTAACTATGCCCCTGTAAAGCCGCGCCGCTCTCGGCGCGGCTTGTCCTTAATCGATCAGATTATTCAATGATCTTGGTCACCTGACCGGAACCGACGGTGCGGCCACCCTCGCGGATAGCGAAGCGCAGGTTCTCGTTCAGAGCGATGTCGGAGATCAGCTCCACAGTGATCGTCAGGTTGTCGCCAGGCATGACCATCTCGCGGCCCTCGGGGAGCATGATGGTACCGGTGACGTCAGTGGTACGGAAGTAGAACTGGGGACGATAGTTGTTGTGGAACGGAGTGTGACGGCCGCCTTCCTCTTTCTTCAGGATATAGACAGCAGCCTCGAATTTGTGGTGAGGTTTCACCGAGCCGGGCTTGGCGATAACCATACCACGACGGATCTCGTTCTTGTCGATACCGCGGAGGAGCAGACCAACGTTGTCGCCAGCCTCACCCTCGTCGAGGATCTTGCGGAACATCTCGACGCCGGTGACAGTGCTCTTCAGCTTCTCGGCACCCATACCGATGATGTCGACGGGGTCGCCAGTGTGGACAACGCCAGTCTCGATACGACCGGTGGCAACGGTACCACGGCCGGTGATGGAGAACACGTCCTCGATGGGCATCAGGAAGTCCTTATCCACAGCGCGGGTGGGCAGGGGGATCCAGGTGTCGACAGCGTTCATCAGTTCCTCAACGGCCTTGACACCGCTGGGTTCGCCGTTCAGGGCGGCGAGGGCGGAACCACGGATGATGGGGATGTTGTCGCCATCGAAATCGTAGGAGTTCAGAAGCTCGCGGATTTCCATCTCGACGAGGTCGAGCAGCTCGGGGTCGTCAACAAGGTCGCACTTGTTCAGGAACACAACGAGCTGGGGAACGCCAACCTGACGGGCGAGCAGGATGTGCTCACGGGTCTGGGGCATGGGACCGTCGGTGGCGGCCACAACGAGGATAGCACCGTCCATCTGGGCAGCACCGGTAACCATGTTCTTCACATAGTCAGCGTGACCGGGGCAGTCCACGTGGGCATAGTGGCGGGTCTCAGTCTGATACTCGACGTGAGCGGTGTTGATGGTGATACCACGCTCTTTCTCTTCGGGAGCGGAGTCGATGGAATCGAAGGATTTCACTTCGGACAGACCCTTCTCGGCGAGCACCTTGGTGATGGCGGCGGTGAGGGTGGTCTTACCATGGTCAACGTGGCCGATAGTACCGATGTTGACGTGCGGTTTAGAGCGATCGAATTTTTCTTTTGCCATTTTTAATACGTATTAAATGTTAACAATAATATTAATTCACGTTCAAAGAGGGCGTGCACACGGCAATCGTCCTCGCATTTTTCCTTTCTTTTCCCTTATGCTTTCGCATAAAAAGAGAGCCACAGACGAGAGTCGGACTCGTGACCTCTTCCTTACCAAGGAAGCGCTCTACCACTGAGCTACTGCGGCTTTTTTCTTTCGCACTCTCTCTTTTTGAGTACCTTTCTTTTCGAAACGGGGCTTGGGGTCTCTCCTGTTTCCCGCTTTTGAGCGGAAGACGGGGCTCGAACCCGCCACCTATAGCTTGGAAGGCTATCGCTCTACCAAATGAGCTACTTCCGCTTCTCTTAGTTTTGGTATTTCGTGGGGGAGGGTGGACTCGAACCACCGAACTCTTCCGAGGACAGATTTACAGTCTGTTGCAATTGCCGCTATGCGACTCCCCCGATATTGTTGTCCGACTGGCTCAGTTTTCTGAGCGTCGGTCTCGAGCCGATGAAGGGACTCGAACCCCCGACAGGCTGATTACAAATCAGCTACTCTACCAACTGAGTTACATCGGCTTCTGTCAACCTTTCAAACAACTCTTTTTCTCGTCGATTGAGGTTGCAAAAATACTACTTTTTTCAAATACGACAAAAGTTTTTTTCATTTTTTTTGAAATATTTTCGACAACTCATTGTAAATCTTAATTATATATGACAATTTTTTTCGCCTCCGTCCCCGTTTCCTCCCCAAAAAGCACCTACTGCACCCCGATTTCACCCTTGTTTTGACCCTTTTTGCACCCTACAAAACACCCAAAAACACCCAAATACACATTTATCGACTAATTACCAAACACTTAAACCATAATACCACCCTACCCTGCCCTATTCCGCCCCATACACCACCCAAAGGGTACATAATAGGGGTTCAATTCGGCAGTTCTTATATTGTTCTTATATTGTTTACATATTGTTCTTATATTGTTCCTATATTGGGGATATAAGAACAATATGCGAACAATATGTAAACAATATAAAAACAATATAAGATATGCCGTATCGGGGA
>Ga0256405_10003533_pt1 | contig 31950 bp, 28 predicted proteins | sample RumenRJG_02DNA_FD_189096 | JGI IMG/M metagenome (GOLD analysis project Ga0256405, IMG submission 189096) | Bovine rumen microbial communities from Lethbridge, Alberta, Canada - RJG_02 | ecosystem: Host-associated > Mammals > Digestive system > Stomach > Rumen | place: Canada: Alberta...
AAGCCCGCTTGCGCCGATGGTACTGCAATGCAATGCGGGAGAGTAGGCAGCCGCCCCCTTTATATTTCGGGACTCTGATTTGTCCCGCTGTCGTCCTGCCTTCCTCCCTGAAGGCGGGACTTTTTTTTGTCCCTGTCCTTGACCTTCCTGCCCTTGCTGTCCTTCTTACACATCCTGTCCCTTCTGTCTTTTTCCCTTATTACTCTTCTTGTCTTTTTGCTCGCCTTACCTTTTTATTGCATATTGTCTATTTTCCCGTCCTACCTTTTCTTTGGCTTCTTTCTTGTGTATCTTTACTTCCTTTATTTGTCCCATTTGTTTATATCCTTTTTTTATTTTATTGTTTGCTTGTGTTTTGAATTGTTTATTTTTCCCCAGGTTATTATATTTTATTTAGCTCATTCTGCAATTATGAATATTGTGGAGTTTTTATTTTTATCATAACTTTATTTGTTTCATTTGTTTATCTTCTTTTTTATTTTCTTATTTGTTTCCTTTCTTGTACGCCTGTTGATTGTTTCACCATGCGGTTGTATCTGGGGCCACATTCTTTGTTTTTTTTCTGTTCTGGCTCTTAACGATAATTTTTAGGGTGACAACAGGTATATAGTTCCCATTTTTATGTGTTTTCATTGTACTTTGTAATTTCTATTCATCTTCCTTTGTCTAAAGTCTTTCCATGTTTTCTGATATTTATCCTTTCATTCGTGTCTCTGTCTGTTGCTTCCCGCAAATTCTATAAGGTGTGTTGCCGATTTTGCCCAGATAGTAAGCAGAATATCTTTCGGTAGTCAGGACGGTCAGACTTCTATATTATATATTCTTGTTAGACTGGCAGTTAACAGCATGAGGGCGCTAACGTCTTACTGACGTCTTCCATCTCTGAGTATGATGTCTGGCATCGAACAATTCATTTACTATTATGTTTTATAGTTAGTTTGTTTTTACGTGGATTTATAGTAACAATATGCAATGCAAACAGTAGATGATGAAAGCTGGCAGTTTTGTTATTTAGGTTTTTCTTGTTTTGTCTGATAGCTGTTTTGAGCAATTATCCCTTTTTAGCCGTTTACTATATTCTCGGTTTTTGCATTTTTGTTGTGTATTGTAAAGGTTGTTATAAAATGCAATTGCTTGATTATATGGAATTGCTGATAGCTGTATATTTTTTGTTTTTCAGTTTGTAATATCCCTGATTAATTTGTCTTTATATTATTTTTGTTAATTAATTGGGGATTTATAAGATATCTATTGTTAATGAAATCTTGTATGTCACTGTAATGTAGTGACTTTTTAAGGTTAAAAAATCCAATTTTTGATGCGAATATTAGGCAGTTACGCTAAATATGAGTAATTTTGCACCTCAATATGCGCGTTTTCTATCTTTTTTGTGTAGAATATGCATTGAAATCATTAGACAAAATAAAAAATAATAACGAATAAAATAAATAAAGACAATGAAGATTTCATTTGAAAATCCTGACAAAATCAATGGTCTTATGACTTTGACCATTGAAGAAGCTGACTACAAGGAAAATGTAGAGAAAACTCTGAAAGACTATCGCAAGAAGGCAAATGTTCCTGGTTTCCGTCCAGGCATGGTTCCTATGGGACTAATCAAGAAGCAGTATGGAACAGCTGTTAAGGTTGACGAAGTTAACAAACTTGTTGGCGAGAATATTTACAAGTATGTTCAGGACAACAATATAGCAATGCTTGGTGAACCACTTCCAAGCGACAAGCAGGTAGAGCAGGATTTGGAAGGCAATGGTCCTTTCACATTCGTTTTCGATATTGCCGTAGCTCCTGAAGTTAAGGTTGAACTTACAAACAAGGACAAGATAAACTATTACACTATTGATGTTGACGACAAGCTCATCAATGAGCAGGTAGAGTCTTTCGCTGCACGTGCTGGACACTATGAGAAGGCAGAGAACTACGATCCTGAGCAGCGCGACATGCTGAAGGGCGACCTTCGTGAACTCGATGCAGAAGGCAATACAAAGGAAGGTGGCATTACTGTAAGTGATGCTGTTATGATGCCACAGTTCATCAAGGTTGAAGACCAGAAGAAACTCTTCGACGGCTGCAAACTTGGCGACATCATCACTTTCAATCCAAAGAAGGCTTATCCAGACAATGAGTCAGAGATAGCATCACTTTTGAAGGTTAAGAAAGAAGAAGTTAAGGATATTGATGCAGACTTTACATATCAGATCACCGAGATTTCACGCTTCGTTAAGGCAGAAGTTGGTCAGCAGCTTTTCGACCAAATCTACGGCGAAGGTGAAGTTAAGTCAGAAGAAGAGTTCCGCAACCGCATTGCAGAAAGCATCAAGGCTCAGTTTGCTGGAAACAGTGACTATCGTTTCCTTCTCGATGTTCGCAAGTATGCTGAAGACAAGGTTGGAGAACTTCAGTTCCCAGAAGAGCTTCTCAAGCGTATCATGAAGAACAACAACAAAGACCGCGAAGAAGATTTCGTAGAGAAGAACTTCGCAGGTTCGCTTAAGGAACTCAAGTGGCACCTCATCAAGGAGCAGCTCGTTCAGGCTAACGACATCAAGATAGAGCAAGACGACATCAAGGGTGCAGCCAAAGAAGCAGCTCGCGCACAGTTCGCTCAGTATGGCATGACAAATGTTCCAGAAGAATATCTTGACAACTATGCAACTGACATGCTCAAGAAGCAAGAACAGGTTCAGGCATTTGTTGACCGTGCCATTGATATGAAGCTTACAGCAGCTCTGAAAGGTGTAATGAAACTTACACAGAAGACTGTTTCTTTAGATGACTTCAATAAGCTTTTCGAAGAGAAATAAGAAATAATAAGTTTTCTATAAATTTTTCATAATTCACGTTGTTTGGTCTGCCTGCACGCTATGTGTGGGCAGGCTTTTTTTGTTTTAATCAGTCGCATCAATACTTTATTCTTTCCGCCACTTCCTATTCCCGATTTCCATAATGCTTTCCTATGTCGCCAGTCAGAGAATCTTGCAATTAGCCATATACCTTATATATATACAGCAAAATCGTATGCTGTCAGCCTTTTCCCTTTCCTTCCTCCCCAATAAATTCTCAATCTTTACTGCTATAGTGATTTCTGTGGCATAATTCCCCAGATAATTGAAAAAAATATTGTCATCTTTTTTGTTAATCAATTTTTTTTCTTAATTTTGTAAAACGTAAAAGGCGGAATACCTCTTTTCCGCCTGCTAATTCATCAGATTTACAATCATTTTAAAGAAAGATTAGAAAATGAATATGATAAACGATTTTAGAAAATATGCAACCCAGCATCTTGGAATGAACGGCTTGGTCCTCGATGACGTTATGAAGGCACAAGCACAGTATGTGAATCCATATATCCTTGAAGAACGCAAGCTCAACGTAACTCAGATGGACGTGTTCTCACGCCTCATGATGGACCGCATCATCTTCTTGGGTACACAGGTCGACGACTATACAGCCAACACACTCCAGGCGCAGCTTCTCTATCTCGACTCTGCCGATCCAGGCAAGGATATCTCAATCTACATCAACTCTCCTGGTGGCAGCGTTACAGCAGGACTTGGCATCTACGACACCATGCAGTTCATTTCGAGCGATGTCGCAACCATCTGCACTGGCATGGCTGCCTCAATGGCTGCCGTACTCCTCGTTGCCGGTGCCGAAGGCAAGCGTTCAGCCCTTCCACACAGCCGCGTCATGATTCATCAGCCATTAGGTGGTGTGCAGGGTCAGGCTTCCGACATTGAGATAGAAGCAAAGGAAATCCTGAAATTCAAGAATGAACTCTATAAAATCATTTCAGAACACTCACACACACCATTCGATAAGGTTTGGAACGACTCCGACCGCAACTACTGGATGACTGCCGAAGAAGCTCGCGAGTATGGAATGATTGACCGAGTGTTGATACGTAACAAAGACCTGAAAAACGAAAACGACGTAACTCCAAATCCTGCGAAATAATGGCTAAGAAAGTATGTAGCTTTTGTGGCAGGGGGGAGCGCGAAGTCAGTTTACTCATTACTGGTATCAACGGTTTTATTTGCGACGACTGTGCGCGACAAGCCTACGAGATAGTAAACCAGACTCTTGACAGTGCAGACCAGCTTGGAGGTAATCAGGGCGACGACGATGTTCACAGTTTCAATGTTCCGAGTCCTACAGAGATAAAAGCATATCTCGACCAGTACATCATCGGACAGGACATGGCAAAGCGTTTCCTCTCCGTTGCCGTCTACAATCACTATAAGCGACTCCAGCAGCCTGCCACCGACGACGATGTAGAGATAGAGAAGAGTAACATCATCATGGTTGGCTCCACAGGTACGGGCAAGACCCTTATGGCTCGCACCATAGCCCGCCTGCTCGATGTACCTTTCACCATTGTCGATGCCACAGTCTTTACAGAGGCGGGCTATGTAGGCGAAGATGTTGAGAGCATTCTCTCACGTCTGCTTCAGGTAGCCGACTACAATCTGAAGTCAGCCCAGCGAGGCATTGTCTTCATCGACGAGATTGACAAGATAGCCCGCAAGAGCGACAACCCCTCCATCACGCGCGATGTCAGCGGCGAGGGAGTCCAGCAGGGCTTGCTCAAGTTGCTCGAAGGCACAATGGTCAACGTGCCGCCAAAGGGAGGTCGCAAGCATCCCGACCAAGACTACATCCATGTCGACACCCGCAACATCCTCTTCATCTGTGGTGGAGCCTTCGATGGCATAGAGCGTAAGATAGCCCAGCGACTCAACACCCATGTAGTAGGATTTGAGTCAGTAGAGCATGTTCAGACCATCGACAAGGAAAATCTCATGCAGTATGTCCTGCCGCAAGACCTCAAGTCGTTTGGACTAATACCAGAGATCATAGGCCGTCTGCCCGTACTGACCTATCTTAATCCGCTCGATAGAGAAGCCTTGCGCCGCATTCTCGAAGAGCCTAAGAATTCTATTATAAAGCAGTATAAGAAGCTGTTTGCCATCGACGGAATAGAACTGAAGTTCGACCGCGATGTGCTCGACTATATCGTAGACAAGGCTGTAGAGTATAAACTCGGTGCGCGTGGCTTGCGCTCAATAGCAGAGAGCATCATGATGGAAGCCATGTTCGAGTTGCCTTCAAAGAAAGTCACTGAGTACACTGTGACACTCGACTATGCCCGTCAGCAGATGGAAAAGTCGAACCTGTCGCATGCAAGCAATGAGTAAGAAAACACATATCGGTGCAGCTCCACTTTATCAGTCCTGCACCTATAATGATACAAAAGCAGTAGGAATTGCCACTTATACTATATTATTATAAGGAGGAAAAACAAATATGAATAATCAACCCAATCTAATAGAACAACTAAAGCACCATTTCGGTTTCGATAAGTTCAAAGGCGATCAGGAAGCAATTGTCAGAAACGTGTTGGCTGGCAAAAACTCTTTCGTGCTCATGCCTACAGGTGGAGGCAAGTCGCTTTGCTATCAGTTGCCTTCACTTATTATGGAGGGAACGGCAATAGTTATATCCCCACTTATTGCACTTATGAAAAACCAGGTCGATGTCATCAACGGCATGAGCGAGGAAGAAGGCATAGCCCACTATCTCAATTCCTCTCTCAACAAGGCTGCCATCGACCAGGTGAAGGCCGACATCCTTGCTGGCAAGACCAAGCTTCTATACGTTGCTCCCGAATCGCTCAACAAGGAAGAGAACGTTGAGTTCCTGAAAGGTGTCAAGATCTCGTTCTATGCTATTGATGAAGCCCATTGCATCTCTGAGTGGGGACACGACTTCCGCCCAGAGTATCGCAACATCCGCCCAACAATACAGAAGATTGGCGTTGCACCGGTCATTGCGCTTACGGCTACTGCTACCGACAAGGTGCGCACCGACATAAAGAAGAGTCTTGGCATTCTCGATGCCGACGAGTTCAAGAGCTCGTTCAACCGCCCTAATCTCTACTACGAAGTACGCCCTAAGACCAACGACATAGACAAGCAGATCATCATGTTCGTGAAGCAGAACGCTGGCAAGAGCGGCATCATCTACTGCCTGTCGCGCAAGAAGGTTGAAGAACTTGCTGCCATACTCTGTGCCAACGACATAAAAGCATCGCCTTATCATGCAGGTCTCGACTCGGCTACACGTTCACAGACACAAGACGATTTCCTCATGGAGAAGATTGACGTCATCGTAGCTACCATCGCCTTCGGTATGGGAATCGACAAACCCGACGTGCGCTTCGTCATCCACTACGACATTCCTAAGAGCCTTGAAGGCTACTATCAGGAAACTGGACGAGCAGGACGCGACGGTGGCGAAGGCAAGTGCATCACGTTCTATGCCTATAAGGACTTGCAGAAACTGGAGAAATTCATGGAGGGCAAACCAGTTGCCGAACAGGACATTGGCAGACAGCTCTTGCAGGAGACGGCAGCCTATGCCGAGTCTTCGGTTTGCCGCAGAAAGATGCTGCTCCACTATTTCGGCGAGGAGTACGATAAAGACAACTGCGGATGCTGCGACAACTGTCTGCATCCTAAGGAGAAGATTGAAGGCAAAGATGCCCTCGTCATCGTGCTTAAGGCTGTTGCTGCCGTTAAGGAGAACTTCAGGACCAACTATATTATTGATTTCGTTAAGGGCAGACCCACCGACGACATCGTTTCCCACCATCACGACCAGCTCGAAGAGTTTGGCTTGGGCGAAGACGAGTCGCCAAAGATTTGGAACCCAGTTATACGTCAGGCACTCATTGCCGGCTATCTAAAGAAAGAGGTTGAGAACTACGGACTCCTGAAGCTAACACCTGCCGGAAAGCAGTTCTTGAAGTCGCCACACTCATTCCCTATAGTAGAAGACAAGGAGTTTAATGAAGACTTCGACGATGAGAGTGTTGAAGGCGGCGGAAATGCTCTCGACCCTACGCTCTATGCCATGCTGAAAGACCTGCGCAAGGACATGGCTGCACGTCTTAAGGTTCCAGCCTACGTCATCTTCCAGGACATCTCTCTTGAGCAGATGGCAACCATGTATCCTATCACCTTGCAGGAACTTCAGAACATTCAGGGAGTAGGTGTGGGCAAGGCAAAACGCTACGGTGCAGAGTTCTGCGACCTCATCAAGCGCCATTGCGAGGAAAACTCAATTGAGCGACCTGAAGAACTGAGGGTGAGGACTGTGGCAAAGAAGTCTATGCTGAAAGTCAAGATCATTCAGGCGATAGACCGTCAGATTGATTTAGACGATATAGCCAAAGCGCAGGGCATTGAGTTTGAAGACCTGCTTGACGAGATAGAGGCTATTGTTTATAGCGGAACAAAACTCAACATCGACTACTATATCGAGGAAGTCATGGACGACGACCGCATCGACGACATCTACGACTATTTCAGCGATAGCGAGACCGATGCACTAAAAGAAGCCATCAACGAGTTAGGCGAAGACTATCCTGAAGATGAGATAAGACTAATCCGCATCAAGTTCATTTCCGAAATGGCTAATTAGGTTTCATAGAAATAAAAGACATAACATCATAAGTATTCAGGCATAGCGACATCACTGATTGACGTCGCTATGCTTTTTTTGTGTAGATACGCTAAAGTTATGCAGGATTAATGTTTAAGGAATGTGAGTTATGAGTTATGAGTGTTGAGTTATTAAGTTGTAAGTTGTGAGTTATGAGTTCCCGTTCCCGTTAAGGTTAACGTTAAAGTTCTGTTCCCGTTCCCGTTAAACAAATCAGTGTGCGATTAAATACTCAAATAAATAAATTGCTCCCCTAACTTAGGGGAGCTGTCATGAAGTGACTGAGGAGTATGTCTACACCATGCAATGGCATCGTGGATGATTAAAGATGAAGGAATAAGAATTAAAGTTAACGTTAAAGTTCCCGTTACCATAACTTATAACTTATAACAATTTGAAAGCAGTTTTCCTTTTCTTGCCGTTGCCGAAAGGAAAACCTGCAATTTTCAGAGCCGAGTTGGGTAAAAAATTGATTAACTAACCCCGCCCATAACTTAAAATTTTACGACCAATTAAAAATAAAGTTGCAAAATATGCGAGTATTTGGCGCTTTCTTGTCGTTTTTGGTAAATCATTCAATATCAAGACATTATACATTTCGCCTCAGAACTCATAAGTGTTAAAAAAATCAAAGGGCATCTTTCGCAGTGTGAAAGGGCACCTTTGGCACTGCAATATGCCACATATCGCACTGCGATATGCCACGTTTCGCATCGCGAAAGGACACCTTTCACTTTTTCGTTCCTTATGTTTGTTTACATAGTTTAAGCCGATTGATTAACAATTAAACACATTTTTGCATTCAGCCTCGTGCCAAACGGAAAATCCTTCTCTAGAATTAAAATTCCGTTTGTCAAGATTTTTTACTTTTTTCGTCAAAAAATCGGGCTGATTTTGTAGCTTACAGATTGTAAGCAGGAATTGCTCTCCTAAGTTTAGGGGAGCTGTCACGAAGTGACTGAGGAGTGTGTTTACACGATGCAACGGCATCGTGGATGATTAATGTCACACAGATGCCACAGATGTCTCAGATTTTTTAACGTTAAAGTTAACGTTCTCGTTCTCAATCTTCAATTCCCCCTCTAAGTTAGAGGGGGCAAGGGGGCGTATGTTATCGTTAAAGTTCCCGTTCCCGTTAACGTTAAAGTTAAAGTTATCGTTCAAAAAGCAAAAAAATTACTACCTTTGCAGGCAGCTACTATTTCTTAATATAGGAACAAGGTATGGCAAACATTGAAAAACATGGCACAGGATATATATACGGACTGGCAGTGAGGCTTCTGCCCATGCTTCTCCCAGTCCTGCTTCTCGCTTCCTGCAACGGCAGGGGCGAGCACGTCGCACTTCTCGACAGGGCAGACTCCCTGCTCTCGGCTGGCAGCTATGATGAAGCACGCCGGCTGACGGACAGCATCGGGACAGGACATCTGAGCCGCAGCGAGGAGATGCGCAGACTGCTGCTGCTTGCCGACATAGCCAACCAGTGCTATGAGCCTCTGCTGGATATGGATTGGGATATTTATTGGGCACTATAGGTAATTATTATTTTACAAATTATGCGTATGATTATATTTTCGAAGGAAAAGACTGAGTTATTAATAAACAAATACTATTATGGGCTGTATATATTGGCAGGTATTGAAGAGGCTTTAATTGCAATGTTAGTTGGGACAATTTTTAATCCATTTCTTCCATACAATAAGAAAATTTTATGGACAGTTGCAAATAGAATTGAATATATACGAAGTGATAAAGACTTATATGAATTAATTGAGCGTGATAATATATATGATCTCCCAACTAGGTTTGCAACTTTTATAATTACCACGCCTATAATAATTATATTAAGAAGGTATATATCTGGTTCCCTGCTTGTTCTCTTTCTCTTTTCTTGTCTAATGATGTTTGTTTTAAACCATTATCTTGAAAGTTTCATAAACGAAATGGTTTATAAGGACAAAAAGTATATGGTTTATTTTTCAGAATTCTCAAAACAATCAATAGGGTGGCATAAAGAATGGGCTTTTTTTGCATTCCTTTTTACTATTTCGCTATGGATTATATGGTTTTGTGCAATGTGGGGTGCGTGGTTAATAACAGAATAAAATTGTTGTCATTTATGTATAAAAATAAATCATGCAAAGATTAAGAAAAACAAAGATGCCTTGTTTCAGATGGTATTGTTGGTTATACTTTTGGAGGCATCTGGGGAGAAGATGCTATTAGTAATATTGTAGATGACATTTATTATTACTTCTAAAAAAACTGTTATTATGATAAAGAATAAGTGTTTTTTCTTAATGTTTTGGAGTATCCATTCTTTTTTTAAGTTGATAAGTTTTGAGAAAATTTTTAGTCGTTTTTTTTCAGAAAGAAAGAAAGAACAATTTTCAGTATATAATTTTATTTTTGATTTTCGTCTGGAAACTGGTGGCATTGTAACTATGATCTATGTATGGACGATGTGCATTACATTAAGCTTGTTGGTGATGCTAATTTTTGATGTTTTTTTATTTGAATTTATTTTTTACGATGCAAATAAAATTCTTCGAATTGTTTTTGTAATTCTATTCTTTTATGTTTGCTTTTATATAGAACGATTTGTTAACTATGATGAGGATAAACATAAGAAAATATATGAAAGACTACCCGCTGGTGTCAAGAAGAAATGGGGGTGGATAACCTTGCTTGCAATTATCCTCGTATTATGTTATAATGCTTTATGCGTATGGCTTATAACAAAATTACAGCATTAGAGTTTGAACGCACATTAAAGATAACAAGATTTCATCGAAGTCACGTTATAAATAGTGTCCACTAAATGGCAGCTTGTGATAATGCCTGTTAGCATGCAGAGTGTTGTATGAGAGTAATAAATATGCAAAAGATGATAGGTAAATAAATTTAACACTCAGAAGTAAGGGTATTTAAAACAATATTCATATATTTGCCTCCTGTTGTTTGAAACTGACAAACGCTAATATAGTGCATAGTTTTTATTTAGTGCATAATGCATAGTTCATAGTTCCCGTTTCCGTTAACGTTAAAGTTAATTATCTCAACACACAAAAACATATAACCATTAAAAATATAGAATAATGAAAAAGAATTTTATTATAGCATTATCTTTTGTTTCGTTGCTTATTCTCTCAGCATGTACAAATCAGAGCGGTGAGCATAGTCTTCAGTCTGCGAATGAAATTTCACATATAGGCAACGACACTATTGTTGTTGTTAATAAAGTACCAGAAGACTTAAGTGGCAAAAATTTTACAGATGTAGAATATTCCATAAGTATTAATAATGAGAGTTACTCTCCAGTAGTTATTATATCAAAAGGAAAGAATATAAATGTATTGCATATTGAATTGCGTGAGGAATTAGGAGACTATAGTATTGAGAATATGAATGATACAAGTGTCATTGGGAGAGAAGATCCTAACAAAGTGATTAAGCAGTTTGATAGTTCACATGAAAAGTATAATGCTATCAGAAGAATTTTAGAACGAGCTTCTGAAGATTTTGATATCAGTAAGACAACAAATATAGTCTTCAGTTTGTCGCTGTTTGAAGATGAGTCGATTGAGATAACAGAGTTATACAATAAAAAGCATGACTTAGAAAATTCTATAAAAGAATCAATTCTGTATAATGAATTATCTGCTCTGTTTAAGAGATATTCTGTAGAGATTGGGCGCGTGAATACCGAAAAGTTTGATTGGATAACTCCCAAGAAGCAATATAATAAAAAGTCTAAAGGAAACCCAAATCGAATAATAGACACAATTATATGTATTGAAACAAATCGCTAAGATAAAGGAAAAACGATGAGGATATTGTTTTTATGATAAAAATGAGTAAAATAAATAAAATAGTCTGTCTTTTGGTAATTATTCTTTGGTTATCCTCTTGTGTACCGATAATTCATACAATATTTACAGAAGAATTTGAGAGTGTAAAGTTAGAACAGTTTTCATTTCAATTTGACTCGCATAAGTGGACAGCAGCATTTAGTGTTGAAATTTCAAACAATAACAGGCATGTTGTAGTATTATCATCATATGATACAGTAAAAAAAATGAACATGTTTGGAGGAGGATCTTTATTGATAATGGATCGCATTAGAGTGTTTGATCTAATAAGGGGAATCGTTCCTTTGTCTAATAAAGTTATACTTACAGATATTATTAAGCGAATAAAATAAAGATAATCATGAAAAGAGTATTTCTATTTTTTGTATTATGTCTTTTAAGTTGTGTTTCTGCCAATTCACAGAAGTCAGCAAGCTGCGACAAGAAAGCAGAGAGGCGAATGGAGCAAGCTGACAAATATATAGAAGATTTTAAGGCAGAAAAATTAGATAAATATTATTCTATTTATAATATAGGGATAAAAAGAAAGTATGAAGATATACAATTTAACGACACTATTGTCCCTCCAAATGAAGTATTATTTCCTTTTTTAGATTTTAAGAAGGTGTTTTTGAATGATATAATAGTTTCAATGGGAGGCCATATTTGGAATATACATGGTATGTATGAAAACAAAAGAGACTTCTGCTATTCAAAGGATTTACCGATTGATAAAGAACTTTTTATGATGTTAGATGATATTAAACCAGAACGAATTTATTATCTATTCGGATTAGAAGATGTTGTTCTGTTGGTAAAAGAAGGCAATACTTTCTTATATGGAAACATGGAGGGCAGGTATGTAAGATGTGAATTGTCGGACATAATGGATGCTGAAACATTCAGTTTTCTTTCAAAGAAGGCAACCTCCAATAGGTTAGTTTTTGTAAAATAACGCAAGTTTGATGAAGAGAATTAATTTTATATTTATCATGCTTGCTGTCGCTATAACGTGTAAGGCTGAGGTTATCAGGCAACTTCTCAAAAGTTGCTAAGAAAGGCTATAAATTATGGGGGGGCTGTTGTTGACGAATTTGCTGACGGTATGTATAAATATTTCTAAGAATTTCTTATTATGATAAAGAATAAGTGTTTTTTTAAATGTTTTGGAGTATCCATTCTTTTTTTAAGTTGATAAGTTTTGAGAAAATTTTTAGTCGTTTTTTTTCAGAAAGAAAGAACAATTTTCAGTATATAATTTTATTTTTGATTTTCGTCTGGAAACTGGTGGCATTGTAACTATGATCTATGTATGGACGATGTGCATTACATTAAGCTTGTTGGTGATGCTAATTTTTGATGTTTTTTTATTTGAATTTATTTTTTACGATGCAAATAAAATTCTTCGAATTGTTTTTGTAATTCTATTCTTTTATGTTTGCTTTTATATAGAACGATTTGTTAACTATGATGAGGATAAACATAAGAAAATATATGAAAGACTACCCGCTGGTGTCAAGAAGAAATGGGGGTGGATAACCTTGCTTGCAATTATCCTCGTATTATGTTATAATGCTTTATGCGTATGGCTTATAACAAAATTACAGCATTAGAGTTTGAACGCACATTAAAGATAACAAGATTTCATCGAAGTCACGTTATAAATAGTGTCCACTAAATGGCAGCTTGTGATAATGCCTGTTAGCATGCAGAGTGTTGTATGAGAGTAATAAATATGCAAAAGATGATAGGTAAATAAATTTAACACTCAGAAGTAAGGGTATTTAAAACAATATTCATATATTTGCCTCCTGTTGTTTGAAACTGACAAACGCTAATATAGTGCATAGTCTTTATTTAGTGCATAATGCATAGTCTTTGATAGTGTATAGTTCATAGTGCATAGTGATTAATTCATAGTTGTTTTAGTTGACAGTTAAGGCTAAAGTTAAGGTTCCAGTTCCCGTTAAGGTTAACGTTAACGTTAAAGTTAAAGTTAAGAATCTCAACACACAAAAACATATAACAATTAAAAATATAGAATAATGAAAAAGAATTTTATTGTAGCATTATCTTTTGTTTCGTTGCTTATTCTCTCAGCATGTGGAAACCAGACAAGAGCAAAGTTGCGCGGTACGCTGGAAGGCATCAGTGAGACTTGCCCACTGGTTGTAGATCAGACCTTGTCTCTTACTGGCATGAAGATGAATGAAGACACAGTGCAGATTGACTATCAGTCAGTAGATGACGTTAAAACGTATGAACTGTTCCAAGAGAATGCGGACATGCGCAGAAACTTGTTGCACCTTCTTGTTAAAGGACAGACTAAGCTGAACGACCAGCTCATGACTGATGTAATAAAGGAGAAAATGTGGATTAAGATGTGTTTTGCTGAGCGTGAAAACAAGGGCAAGACAACTTTATTGTTCAGTCCAGAAGAAATAGAAAAGGCTATTTCTACTCCTATGAGCAAGCGCGATTTCGCAGAAGCGGTGATAGATTTGAAGGCAGACCTCGTGAAAAAAACATTGCCAAAGGAATATGCTAAAGACATAATACTTGTAGATGTAAAGAAAAATGATGCTGACCTTACATATCTGCATAGTGCAGACAAAAAGAATGTAGAGATGGTTTCAACAGAAACAGGCAAGTATACCTTCAAGCGTGAGCTGAGCGACAAGCTTGTTTACGATAAAGACCTTCTGAATGCACTCGTAGACAGCAAGCGCGAGTTGAAGTATGTCTTAAAGGAAGAAAAAAGCGGCAAGACTGAGGAATGCGTGTTTACGGTTAACGAACTGAAAAACATGAGCCGCAGGTAATTGTTATGCTGCTTTAAAAGTAACCATGAATCGCTTCATTTCAAAACAAAAAAGGTTAAATGTTTGGCGGTTATGAAAAATAGACGTAACTTTGCACCCGCTAATAATGGCACTATGCCAATTTATAACTAATTTAATAATAAATTTAAAAACAAAAAGCATGATTATTGTACCAGTAAAAGATGGTGAAAACATCGAAAGAGCTTTGAAAAAGTTCAAGAGAAAGTTTGAAAAAACAGGTGTAGTTAAAGAACTTCGTCGTCGTCAGCAATTCGACAAACCATCTGTTTTGAAGCGTCTCAAGATGGAACATGCCATCTATGTACAGAAGCTCCGTCGCGAGGAAGAATAAAAAAAGAGACGGAAAAATTTGGTAGTGTGAATTTAATTTCGTAAATTCGTTGCCAAATACTGATAACACCGTCAATGAAATGCTCGAACTGTTTCTGAAATACCTTAAGAATGAGCGCAATTACGCCGACATGACCATCGATGGCTACAAAGGCGACCTGCTCGCATTTGAGAAATATTTCAGAACGCAGGACGAGGAAATCACTTGGGAAACCGTAGATAAAGACGTGATCCGCAACTGGATGGAGTGGATGATGGACAACGGAAACAAGGCGTCGTCAATATGCCGAAGACTAAGCTCCGTCAGAACTTTCTACAAGTTTGCACTGTCGCGCAATCTGGTGAAAACCGATCCAGCCTACGGCATAGAAGGTCCGAAAAAGCAACGTCCTCTGCCCGTCTTCATGAAAGAACGTGAAATGGACAGGCTCTTCGACGAAATAGAGTGGGGCGATAATTATAATGATGTACGCGCACGTACCATTATATTATTATTCTATTCTACGGGTCTGCGACTCTCAGAACTGGTCGGGCTGAACGATGAAGATGTTAACTTTGTCAACAACAACCTGAAAGTTACGGGAAAGCGAAACAAACAGCGCATAGTCCCTTTCGGAAAAGAACTGAGGAAGGCGCTCCTCGACTATATAGAAAAACGTGACGGCGAGATGAACAGAAACACGCCAGCGCTTTTTCTTAATAGGAAAGGAGACAGGATACAAAAACACCAAGTGAGCAAAATCGTCAGAGATGCATTGGCAAAGGTCTCAACAGCCAAGAAGCGTTCACCGCATGTGTTGCGACATTCATTCGCCACAGCAATGCTGAACAATGAGGCAGGACTGCAATCAGTACAGAAATTGCTCGGACATGAGAGTATTCAGACAACAGAGATCTATACTCACACAACATTCGAACAATTGAAGCGAGTTTATAACAAAGCCCACCCACGGGCGTAACCTTAAATTAAAAACAGGAGGTAAATATGGAAATTAAAATTCAATCAATCCATTTCGATGCTACCGAGAAGTTGGAAGCTTTCATCCAGAAGAAAGCCGAGAAATTACAAAAGTCGTACGAAGATATTCAGAAAGTAGAGGTGCAACTGAAAGTAGTCAAACCTGCTGCTGTAATGAATAAAGAGACTAGCGTCACGGTAACAGTGCCTGGAACAACTTTATTTGTGGAAAAAACAGCAGACACATTTGAGGAGGCTTTTGACTTATGTGTCGACTCAATGAAGGTTCAATTGACGAAATTTAAAGAAAAATCACGCAATAGATAAAAAAAACTCCGAAAAATTTTGGAGAATAAAAAATAAGTCGTATCTTTGCAGCCGTTTTAGAACAGGTCCTAAATTAAAGCCTAAACGGCTGCAGGATTTTGCCTCTTTAGCTCAGTTGGCCAGAGCACGTGATTTGTAATCTCGGGGTCGTTGGTTCGAATCCGACAAGAGGCTCAAAAAAAAAGATTTAGACTTTAAGTCTTAAGGGTGGTTACCAGAGTGGCCAAATGGGGCAGACTGTAAATCTGCTGGTTTTTACCTTCGGTGGTTCGAATCCATCACCACCCACTAAAGTAGAAGTTTTGCGGAGTTTCGATTCACGAAACATTCAGAGAGACTCTAAACAAGACCGAAACAACGTTATGCGGAAATAGCTCAGTTGATAGAGCACTAGCCTTCCAAGCTGGGGGTCGCGGGTTTGAGCCCCGTTTTCCGCTCTAATGCTGTAATAGCTCAGTGGTAGAGCACTTCCTTGGTAAGGAAGAGGTCCTGAGTTCAACTCTCAGTTACAGCTCTACTTCTATTCTTTTTATTTTAAGAAGCAGAAAAAATACGCGATTATTCATTAAATAAATAAAAGTAAAGCTATGGCTAAAGAGAATTTTGTGCGCACCAAACCGCACGTAAACATTGGTACTATCGGTCACGTTGACCACGGTAAGACAACTCTGACCGCTGCCATCACAACAGTATTGGCTAAGAAAGGTCTCTCTGAAGTTAAGTCGTTCGATTCTATCGATAACGCTCCTGAGGAGAAAGAGCGTGGTATCACTATTAATACTGCTCACGTTGAGTATGAGACAGAAAAGCGTCACTATGCTCACGTTGACTGTCCTGGACACGCCGACTATGTAAAGAACATGGTTACTGGTGCTGCTCAGATGGACGGTGCTATCCTCGTTGTTGCTGCAACTGACGGTCCTATGCCTCAGACTCGCGAGCACGTTCTTCTCGCTCGTCAGGTAAACGTTCCTCGCCTCGTTGTATTCCTCAACAAGTGCGATATGGTTGAAGACGAAGAGATGCTCGAACTCGTTGAAATGGAAGTTCAAGAAATCCTTTCTCAGTATGAATTCGAAGAAGATACCCCAATCATCCGCGGTTCTGCACTCGGTGCTTTGAACGGTGTTGAGAAGTGGGAAGAGAAGGTTATGGAACTGATGAACACTTGCGACGAGTGGATTCAGGAACCTCCACGCGATACAGATAAGCCATTCTTGATGCCTGTTGAGGACGTATTCTCAATCACAGGTCGTGGTACTGTAGCAACTGGTCGTATCGAAACTGGTGTTATCCATGTTGGTGACGAAGTTGAACTCCTCGGTCTTGGTGAAGACAAGAAGTCTGTCGTAACAGGTGTTGAGATGTTCCGTAAGATCCTTGACGAAGGTCAGGCTGGTGATAACGTAGGTCTGCTTCTCCGTGGTATCGACAAGAACGAAATCAAGCGTGGTATGGTACTCTGCCACCCAGGACAGATCAAGCCATTCAAGCGCTTCAAGGCTTCTATCTACGTATTGAAGAAGGAAGAAGGTGGACGTCACACTCCATTCGGAAACAAGTATCGTCCTCAGTTCTACCTCCGCACAATGGACTGTACAGGTGAAATCTCTCTCCCAGAAGGAGTTGAAATGGTAATGCCTGGTGATAACGTAGAGATCACTGTAGAACTTATCTACGCTGTTGCTCTTAACAAGGGTCTCCGTTTCGCTATCCGCGAAGGTGGTCGTACAGTAGGTTCTGGTCAGATTACAGAAGTATTCGAAGACTAATACCAAGCGAAAAGAATTTAACTTTTCAAAATATTAAAAGTTCCCGCAACTGCGGTTCGGGGACTTTTTTCTACGGGAATAGCTCAGTTGGTAGAGCATCGGTCTCCAAAACCGAGGGTCGTGGGTTCGAGTCCTCCTTCCCGTGCTAAAAGATAATTATTATGCTTAAGAAGATAGTAAATTATTGCAAGGATTGTTACGAAGAACTTGCGCATAAAACTACTTGGCCAACACCTCGTGAATTGACACATAGTGCAGTGGTTGTTTTATCTGCTTCCCTTGTCATTGCATTAGTTGTGTTCGCGATGGATTGGGTGTTCCAAAACATCATGTCACTAGTTTATCCAGGTTAATTTATTTTTAGAAAAATGGCTCAACCAAAAAAGAATTGGTATGTACTGCGTGCAGTAAGCGGAAAGGAAGCTAAGGTGAAAGAATACATTGAGGCTGAGATGAAGCATAACACGCTAATCCAAAATCATGTTTTCCAGGTTCTCATACCTATGGAGAAACATGCTTCTTTGCGTGATGGAAAACGTATTGTCAAAGAGAAAGTTTCTCTCTCTGGCTACGTTTTTGTTGAGGCAGAACTTGTAGGCGATGTTGCTCATACACTCAGATTTATGCCGAATGTTTTGGGTTTCTTAGGCGGATTGGATAATCCGTCACCTGTTAAGCAGTCGGAGATAAACAGGATGTTGGGCAATGCCGAAGAGGCCGAATTAACTATGGATACCTCTGTTCCATTCGTCTTGGATGAGACAGTTAAGGTGGTTGATGGTCCATTCAGTGGCTTCAGCGGTATTATTGAAGAAATCAATACCGAGAAGCGTAAACTGAAGGTGATGGTTAAAATCTTTGGACGTAAGACTCCATTGGAATTAAGTTTTATGCAGGTTGAAAAAGAATAGCTTATTGTTACGGATAAGTGGTTCTTTTTATAAATTACAAATATTTTAATTAACTGAAAAAATGGCTAAAGAAGTTGCTGGATTAATCAAATTACAGATTAAAGGTGGCGCTGCGAATCCTTCACCACCCGTAGGACCTGCACTTGGTTCTAAGGGTATCAACATCATGGGATTCTGCAAAGAGTTCAACGCCAGAACACAGGATAAGGCAGGAAAGATTCTTCCTGTTGTTATCACATACTACACCGATAAGTCATTCAGCTTCATAATCAAGACTCCTCCTGCAGCTGTTCAGCTGAAAGAGGCTGCCAAGGTTAAGAGTGGATCTGCTGAGCCTAACCGCAAGAAGGTTGCTTCTGTTACTTGGGATCAGGTAAAGGCAATCGCTGAAGACAAGATGGCTGACTTGAACTGCTTTACAGTTGAGTCTGCTATGCGTCTCGTTGCTGGTACAGCAAGAAGTATGGGTATTACTGTAACAGGTGACTTCCCTGGTAAATAATTTAAACTTCAATTAAAGAAAATGAGTAAACTGACAAAAAATCAAAAGTTGGTAGCTGATAAGGTTGAAGCAGGGAAAGCATACTCTTTGAAGGAAGCAGCTGAATTGGTGAAGGAAATTACCACCACTAAGTTTGATGCTTCACTTGATATAGATGTACGCTTAGGTGTAGACCCTCGTAAAGCCAATCAGATGGTTCGCGGTGTTGTTTCACTGCCGAACGGTACTGGTAAGGTGACACGAGTTCTGTGCCTTTGTACTCCTGATCAGGAAGCTGCCGCTACAGAAGCAGGTGCCGACTACGTTGGACTTGACGAATATATCGATAAGATCAAAGGTGGTTGGACTGACGTTGATGTAATAATCACAATGCCTTCTTGCATGGGTAAGTTAGGTCCTCTTGGACGTATTCTCGGACCTCGTGGTCTGATGCCTAACCCAAAGAGTGGCACTGTAACTATGGATGTTGCTAAAGCTGTTAAGGAAGTTAAGCAAGGTAAGATCGACTTCAAGGTTGACAAGACTGGTATTATTCATACTTCTATCGGTAAGGTTTCATTTACCCCAGAACAGATCTATGAGAATGCTAAGGAGTTTATCTCTACTGTTATCAAGCTTAAGCCTGCTGCAGCTAAAGGTACATATATCAAGAGTATCTTTATTTCTAGTACAATGAGTAAGGGTATCAAAGTTGACCCTAAAACAGTTGAATAACTCTAAACAGGACATCTAAAATGAGAAAAGAAGTAAAAGATACAATCATAGTAGAACTTGGACAGAAACTTAAGGAGTTCCCACATTTCTATCTTGTTGATATCTCAGGATTGAATGCAGAACAGACAAGTAATCTGCGTCGCAAGTGCTTTAAGAATGAAATCAAGATGGTTGTTGTGAAGAACACATTGCTTCGCAAGGCCTTTGATGCATCTGAAATTGAATATGAACCTTTATATGATACCTTGAAAGGCAACACAGCTGTAATGTTCTGCAATACAGCTAATGTTCCTGCAAGATTACTTAAGGAGTATACTAAGGAAGGTATTCCTGCTTTGAAGGCTGCTTACGCTGAAGAAGGATTCTTCGTAGGTGCTGACAAACTGGAAGAACTTGCTTCTCTCAAGAGCAAGAACGAGGTTATCGCAGATATCGTTGCATTGCTGCAATCTCCTGCGAAGAACGTTATCTCTGCTCTTCAATCAGGCGGAAACACTATACATGGTGTGCTGAAGACTTTAGGCGAGCGTCCTGAGTAAATAATAGATTAAGGTGATTGACATTTTCATCTAATCCATTATAATTAAAGTCAATTATTACATTATTTCAAAAACAATTAAAAAATAAAATAAAAATGGCAGATATTAAAGCTATTGCTGAAGAGTTAGTAAACCTTACAGTAAAAGAAGTAAATGAGTTAGCAACAGTCCTGAAGGACGAGTATGGAATTGAGCCTGCTGCTGCTGCAGTTGCAGTTGCTGCTGGACCAGCTGCTGGTGGTGCTGCTGCCGCTGCTGAAGAGAAGACAGACTTCAACGTTGTTTTGGCTGAAGTAGGTCCTAACAAACTGAAGGTTGTAAAGGCTGTTAAGGAGGCTTGTGGTCTCGGTCTGAAAGAGGCTAAAGACTTAGTTGACGGTGCTCCTTCTACTTTGAAGGAAGGCATGGCTAAGGACGAAGCTGAAAACCTGAAGAAGCTTCTCGAAGCTGAAGGTGCTAAGATTGAACTTAAATAAGTTTAGAATATCTAAAGAATAAGTGTTTTAGGTTTCACTTTTAACACTTATTTCTTACTTTTTAAAATACGGTTAGAATTCTCCCAGTAGGAGAGTTCTAACCATTTTGTGTCTTTTAGTATTTAATTATTGCAAACGGGCTTCCTGATTTTGTAAAGATGCCTGTCTTTGCAGATTGTAAAATTGCTCGTTTGAAATAAAATTTTAATAATGATGGCTTCAAACATTGTTGAAAACAGAATTAATTTTGCAAATGTAAAGAATCCGATGCCATTTCCGGATTTTCTTGATGTGCAATTAAAGTCGTTTAGAGATTTTCTGCAGTTGGACACTCCACCCGAAGAACGTAAGAACGATGGCTTATATAAGGTTTTCTCAGAAAACTTTCCTATAACCGATACTCGAAATAATTTCGTTCTTGAGTTCCTCGACTATTTCATCGATCCTCCTCGCTATACCATTGAGGAGTGTCTTGAGCGTGGCTTGACTTACAGTGTTCCACTGAAGGCTAAGATGAAACTTTACTGTACAGACCCAGATCATGAGGATTTCGGCACATTTATTCAGGATGTGTTCCTGGGTACGATTCCTTACATGACAGATAATGGAACCTTTATTATTAATGGTGCTGAGCGTGTCGTAGTTTCACAGTTACACCGTTCTCCAGGCGTGTTCTTCGGACAGGGTGTACATGCCAACGGTACTGTCCTTTATTCTGCACGTATAATTCCATTCAAGGGTTCTTGGATTGAGTTTGCCACAGACATTAACAATGTCATGTATGCTTACATTGACAGAAAGAAGAAACTCCCTGTAACAACATTGTTGCGTGCCATCGGTTTTGAGCAAGATAAGGATATTCTTCAGATCTTCGACCTTGCAGAAGAGGTTAAGGTTAACAAGAAGAATATGAAAGATGCTATTGGCCGCCGTCTTGCAGCTCGTGTGCTTAAGAGCTGGAACGAAGATTTCGTTGACGAGGATACAGGCGAAGTTGTTTCTATTGAGCGTAATGAGGTTATCATGGAGCGCGAGACAGAGATAACAAAAGAAAACGTTGAGGAAATCCTTGAGAGTGGTACTTCTTCAATACTGCTGCATAAAGATGCTGAAATGGCTAATAAGTATGCTATCATTTTCAATACTCTTGCTAAAGACCCAAGTAACTCAGAAAAAGAAGCCGTACTTTATATATATAGACAATTGCGTAGTGCTGACCCTGCCGATGATGCAAGTGCTCGTGAAGTAATTCAGAACTTGTTCTTCTCGGATAAGCGTTATGACCTAGGTGAAGTTGGCCGTTATCGTATCAACAAGAAACTGGGACTTGACACTGATTCTGCAACTCGCATATTGACAAAGGAAGATATTATTGAGATTATCAAGTATCTCATCCAGCTGGTTAACTCAAATGCTAACGTCGACGATATCGACCACCTTTCTAACAGACGTGTGCGTACTGTAGGTGAGCAGCTGGCTAACCAGTTCTCGATAGGTCTATCTCGTATGAGCAGAACTATTCGTGAAAGAATGAATGTTCGCGACAACGAAGTGTTCACTCCAACAGACCTTATCAATGCAAAGACAATTTCGAGCGTAATCAATTCATTCTTCGGAACCAACCCTCTGAGTCAGTTCATGGACCAGACCAACCCATTGGCTGAGGTTACTCACAAGCGTCGTCTCTCGGCTCTTGGTCCTGGCGGTCTTTCTCGTGAGCGTGCTGGTTTTGAGGTCCGTGACGTTCACTATACTCACTATGGCCGTCTTTGTCCTATTGAGAGTCCTGAAGGTCCAAACATTGGTCTTATTTCTTCGCTCTGCGTGTATGCTAAGATTAATGAACTTGGATTTATTGAGACTCCATACCGTAAGGTAGAGAATGAAGTTGTAGACTTAAACAATGACGATGTTGTTTATCTCACAGCAGAAGAGGAACAAGACCATATCATCGGACAAGGTAATGCTCCATTGAATGACGACGGTACTTTCATCCGTAAGGTTGTTAAGTGTCGTCAGGATGCAGATTTCCCTGTTGTGCCTCCTTCACAAGTAGACTTGATGGACGTGTCGCCACAGCAGATTGCATCTGTTTCTGCAGGTCTTATTCCTTTCCTTGAGCATGACGACGGTCACCGTGCATTGATGGGATGTAACATGATGCGCCAGGCAGTGCCTTTGCTTCATAATGATGCTCCTATCGTTGGTACAGGTCTTGAGCGTCAGTTGTGTAAAGACTCTCGAACAATGATTACTGCTGAGGGTGATGGCGTTATAGAGTATGTTGATGCTACAACAATCCGCATCTTGTATGACCGTACTGAAGATGAGGAGTTTGTAAGCTTCGAACCTGCATTGAAGGAATATCGTATATCTAAGTTCCGTCGTACAAACCAGAATATGACAATCGACCTGCGTCCTATCTGCCAGAAGGGTCAGCGAGTGAAGGCTGGTGATATACTGACTGAAGGATACGCTACTGAGAATGGTGAGCTGGCTCTTGGTCGTAACCTCCTTGTCGCTTATATGCCTTGGAAGGGATATAACTATGAGGATGCTATCGTGCTTAGCGAGCGTTTGGTTCGTGATGATATCCTTACTTCTGTACATGTTGATGAGTATTCTCTTGATGTTCGCGAGACAAAGCGTGGTATGGAGGAATTTACATCTGATATTCCAAACGTTAGCGAAGAGGCTACAAAAGACCTTGACGAGAACGGAGTTATCCGTGTAGGTGCAAGAGTTGAGCCAGGCGATATACTTATCGGTAAGATTTCACCAAAGGGTGAGAGCGATCCTTCACCAGAAGAGAAACTTCTCCGTGCCATCTTCGGCGATAAGGCTGGTGACGTTAAGGACTCTTCATTGAAGGCTAACCCTTCACTTTCTGGTGTTGTAATAGACAAGAAACTCTTCTCTCGTGCCATTAAGACACGCGAGTCTAAGAAACAAGATAAAGTGCTCTTGGCTAAGATAGATGAAGAATACGAAGCTAAGAACAACGACTTGAAGGATATCCTTGTGGATAAGCTCCTTATGCTTACAGAGGATAAAGTTTCACAAGGTGTTAAGGACTATACTGGTGCAGAGATTATCACTAAGGGTACAAAGTTCACCGTTGCTAATCTGAAGAACCTTGAGTATGAGGGTATACAGTCAAATGGATGGACTGACGATGACCATACAAATGAACTTATATCTAAGCTCATCATGAACTATCTGCGTAAGTACAAGCTGCTTGATGCAGAACTCAAGCGCCGTAAGTTCGCTATTACCATCGGCGATGAGCTGCCATCAGGCATTCTGCAGATGGCTAAGGTTTATGTAGCTAAGAAACGTAAGATTGGTGTAGGCGATAAGCTTGCAGGTCGTCATGGAAATAAAGGTATTGTTTCTAAGGTTGTTCGCCAAGAAGATATGCCATTCCTTGAAGACGGTCGTCCAGTAGACTTGGTACTTAACCCACTTGGTGTGCCTTCTCGTATGAACTTAGGACAGATCTTTGAAGCTATCTTAGGTGCAGCAGGTAAGCGTTTAGGCGTTAAGTTTGCTACTCCAATCTTTGATGGTGCAAAACTTGATGACCTTTCTGAATGGACAGATAAGGCTGGTCTGCCTCGTCTGTGTTCTACCCACCTGTATGATGGTGAGACAGGTGAACGCTTTGACCAGCCTGCAACTGTAGGTATCACATACTTCTTGAAACTTGGCCACATGGTTGAAGACAAGATGCACGCTCGTTCTATTGGTCCGTACTCTCTCATCACTCAGCAGCCACTTGGTGGTAAGGCTCAGTTTGGTGGACAGCGTTTCGGAGAAATGGAGGTTTGGGCTCTTGAGGCATTCGGTGCAAGTCATGTACTTCAAGAAATCCTTACTATCAAGTCTGACGATACTGTAGGCCGCTCTAAGGCTTATGAGGCAATTGTCAAAGGCGAGAACATGCCAACTCCAGGCATTCCAGAGTCTTTGAATGTCTTGCTCCACGAGTTGAGAGGACTTGGTTTGAGTGTCAAACTTGACTAAGATTCTTACGGCAGTGCAGAATAAACTCCTCTCTGCATTGTCCTCTAAATAGAACCAATATATAAAGATATAAATCAGAAGCGAGCATATTCAGAAGTTGCTCAATTCGAAAATAAACGCATAAACGTTTAAAGATATGGCTTTTAAGAAAGAATCAAAAGTAAAAAATAATTTTACGAAAATAACCATTGGTCTTGCATCGCCTGAAGAGATCTTGGAAAATTCGTATGGTGAGGTAACCAAACCAGAAACCATCAACTATAGAACATATAAGCCAGAGCGCGACGGTCTGTTCTGTGAGCGCATCTTCGGTCCTACAAAGGATTATGAGTGCGGTTGTGGTAAATACAAGCGCATTAGATATAAAGGTATTGTCTGCGACCGTTGTGGTGTGGAAGTAACAGAGAAGAAGGTTCGTCGTGAGCGTAGCGGACACATTGAACTTGTTGTTCCTGTTGCACATATCTGGTATTTCCGTTCACTTCCTAACAAGATTGGATACCTTCTCGGACTTCCTACAAAGAAGCTCGATGCTGTAATCTACTATGAGAGATATGTTGTCATTAAGCCAGGTATTTTGGAAGGCAAGCAGAATGATGACGGCACTGAAATGGTAGGTTCTCATAAGTATGACCTTCTGACAGAAGACGAATATATAGATATAGTAGAGAATCATTTGTCTGCTGACAACGACAGACTCGATGACAGCGATCCTAACAAGTTCATTGCTAAGATGGGTGCAGAGGCTGTCTATGACTTGCTCGCTAATCTCGACCTCGACTCACTGTCTTATGAGTTGCGCGACCGTGCAAATAACGACTCTTCACAGCAGCGCAAGACCGAGGCTTTGAAGCGTTTGCAGGTTGTTGAGGCTTTCCGTTCAAGTCGTGATATCAACCGACCAGAATGGATGATTATGAAGATTATCCCAGTCACTCCTCCTGAGCTTCGTCCTTTGGTGCCACTAGATGGCGGACGCTTTGCTACAAGTGACTTGAACGACCTTTATCGTCGTGTTATCATTCGTAACAACCGTCTGAAGAGACTTATGGAGATTAAGGCTCCTGAAGTAATTCTTCGTAATGAGAAGCGTATGCTTCAAGAGGCTGTCGATTCTTTGTTTGATAACTCTCGTAAGTCTTCAGCTGTTAAGAGCGAAAGCAATCGTCCTTTGAAATCACTTTCAGACTCTCTGAAAGGAAAACAAGGTCGTTTCCGCCAGAACCTTCTTGGTAAGCGTGTTGACTATTCAGCTCGTTCAGTTATCGTTGTTGGTCCAGAGCTGAAGATGGGTGAGTGCGGTCTGCCAAAACTTATGGCTGCAGAACTTTATAAACCATTCATCATCCGCAAACTTATTGAGCGTGGTATTGTTAAGACAGTCAAGAGTGCAAAAAAGATTGTTGATCGTCGAGAGCCAATTATTTGGGATATCCTTGAAAATGTAATGAAGGGACATCCTGTATTGCTCAACCGTGCTCCTACACTTCACCGTCTCGGTATTCAGGCATTCCAGCCTAAGCTTATTGAAGGTAAGGCAATCCAGTTGCATCCATTAGCATGTACAGCGTTCAACGCCGACTTTGACGGTGACCAGATGGCTGTCCACCTTCCTTTGAGCAATGAGGCAATTCTTGAAGCACAGATTCTGATGCTGCAGAGCCACAACATCCTTAACCCTGCCAACGGTGCTCCTATCACCGTTCCTTCACAGGATATGGTGTTAGGTCTTTACTACATCACCAAGATTCGTCCAGGAGCAAAGGGTGAAGGTCTTACATTCTACGGACCAGAGGAAGCTATCATTGCACACAATGAAGGAAAATGCGACCTCCACGCACAGGTTAAGGTTCTTGTAACCGACCTCAACGAGAATGGAGAATACGAAAAGAAAATAATAGAAACTTCAGTTGGTCGTGTCATAGTCAATGGCATAGTTCCACAAGAAGTTGGATTCGTTAATAAAGTTATTTCTAAGAAGAGTCTGCGCGACATCATCGCCGATGTTATTAAGAAGGTAGGCTTTGCTCGTGCTTGCGAATTCCTCGATGGTATTAAGAATCTTGGTTATCGCATGGCATATAAGGCAGGTCTGTCATTCAACCTCGACGACATCATCATTCCACCAGAGAAGCAAGACCTTATAGAGAAGGGTAACCGTGAGGTTGAGGAAATCATGAACAACTATAACATGGGTTTCATCACCGACAACGAGCGTTACAATCAGGTAATTGATACATGGACTCACGTAAACAACGACATTGGTAATATCCTTCTGAAGGAAATGACCGAAGCCGATCAAGGTTTCAATGCAGTATTCATGATGCTCGACTCTGGAGCCCGTGGTTCTAAAGACCAGATTAAGCAGCTCTCTGGTATTCGTGGTCTTATGGCTAAACCTCAGAAAGCAGGTGCTGAAGGTGCTCAGATTATTGAAAACCCAATTCTTTCTAACTTCAAGGAAGGAATGTCTGTGCTTGAATACTTCATCGCTTCTCACGGTGCACGTAAAGGTTTGGCGGACACCGCTATGAAGACTGCCGATGCTGGATACCTTACTCGTCGTCTTGTCGATGTTAGCCACGATGTCATCATCACTGAAGAAGACTGTGGAACACTTCGTGGACTTGAATGTACTGCTCTTAAGAATGGCGATGAAACTATCTCTACACTCTATGAGCGCATTCTCGGTCGTGTATCTGTTCACGATATTGTAGATCCTACAACAGGAAGTCTAATCGTTGCTGCTGGTGAGGAAATCACCGAGTCTATTGCACAGCAGATTGAAGACTCTCCTATTGAGAGCGTTGAGATCCGTTCAGTTCTCACTTGCGAAAGCAAGAAGGGCGTCTGCATGAAGTGTTATGGTAGAAACCTTGCAACCAGTCGAATGGTTCAGATGGGTGAGGCTGTTGGTGTCATCGCTGCTCAGGCTATTGGTGAACCTGGTACACAGCTTACCCTCCGTACTTTCCACGCCGGTGGTGTGGCTGCCAACGCAGCAGCAAATGCTTCTATCGTAGCCAAGAGTGATGCTAAGATTGAACTTGACGAGTTGCGTACTGTTCCCTACACAGAGAACGACGGAACTAAAGATATAGAATGTCAGATGGTTGTAAGCCGACTCACTGAAATCCGTTTCATTGATGTTAACACAGGCATTGCACTATCTACAATGAATGTGCCTTATGGTAGTTCATTATATTATAAGCATGGCGACACTGTTGCTAAGGGCGACCTCATTGCTAAGTGGGACCCATTCAATGCCGTAATCGTGACCGAGTATGCTGGTACTCTGCGATTCAACGACGTAATCGAAGGATCTACCTATAAGGCTGAGACCGACGAAACAACAGGTCTTACCGAAAAGATTATCGTTGACTCTAAGGACCGTAGCCGTGTGCCTACTTGCGATGTTCTTGACGAGAACGGACAGATAATTGGTACTTACAACTTCCCTGTAGGCGGACACGTTGTTGTTGAGGACGGACAGAAAGTAACAACAGGTACAACCCTTGTTAAGATTCCTCGTGCCGTTGGTAAGGCTGGTGACATCACTGGTGGTCTTCCACGTGTAACAGAGCTCTTCGAGGCTCGTAACCCATCAAACCCAGCTGTCGTTAGCGAAATTGATGGTGAGGTAACTATGGGTAAGGTGCGTCGTGGTAATCGTGAAATCATCGTTACATCTAAGACAGGCGAGCAGCGTAAGTATCTCGTTTCTCTGTCTAAGCAGATTCTTGTTCAGGAACACGATGCTGTTCGTGCAGGCACTCCGCTCTCTGACGGTGTCATCACTCCTAATGACATTCTTGCCATCAAGGGTCCTACTGCCGTTCAGGAATATATCGTAAACGAAGTTCAGGACGTTTATCGTCTGCAAGGTGTGAAGATTAACGACAAGCACTTCGAAATCATTGTGCGCCAGATGATGCGCAAGGTTCAAATCAACGATCCAGGCGATACAACATTCCTTGAGCAGGAGATTGTTGACAAGCTCGACTTCGCAGAGGAGAACGACCGCATCTGGGGAAAGAAAGTCGTAATCGATGCAGGCGACTCTGAGAATATGCAGAAGGGTCAGATTGTTACTGCCCGCAAGCTGCGCGATGAGAACTCAAGCCTGAAGCGCCGCGACCTTCGTCCTGTTCAAGTACGCGATGCCGTGCCTGCCACATCTACACAGATTCTGCAAGGTATCACCCGTGCAGCTCTCCAGACTAAGAGCTTCATGTCTGCTGCTTCATTCCAGGAGACAACAAAGGTTCTCAACGAGGCTGCTATCAAGGGCAAGGTAGACCATCTTGAGGGAATGAAGGAGAACGTTATCAGTGGACACCTCATCCCTGCTGGTACAGGTATGCGTCAATATAGCAAGCTTGTTGTTGGTTCTCGTGAGGACTACGACCGCATGCAGGCTAACAAGAAGAATGTGATTGATTTCGTTGAAGAAACAGCTGAAGAGTAATTGTTTTAATTTTAGCATTATAATAAGAGGGACTTACTTCTGATTTGGAGTAAGTCCCTCTTTTTTGTTCATGTAAAGAATCTATGAGTTGATTTTGCTAAGGGAAATTGACTTGACACAGTTCTGCTTAGATTACCACTTACACTACCCACGACTAAAGACAGTGCACTATAAACTATTCCCTATTTCCTCTCGACATCATTGTGCGGTAAGCACTGCTGCTGATGCCTAAAGCATTGATGATAGTGTCCTTCTCAATGCCAATATGCTCAAGCACGATGCACAGCCTTGTGCGAGAAGAAGCATCCGTGTAGCTATTCTCCACCTTCGCAACAGTTTCAGGCATAACAATCCTTAAATACTCCATGCAAGCGTCATAGTCCTTTACGCTCCATTTCACGTCAGTCCTGTTTCCGTGTTCCAGTTGTTTGTAGACCTCCCTGCCCCTTATTATCTGTGCCTTTATCCTCGCCGATATATTGTCAGACAACCTCTGCATGTCCTCCAGCTTCTTGTTTCTGTGCCGTATCTGCTGTTGCAGCTTAGCTATCTTGCCTTTCATGCCATCCATTTTGTCCTTGTTCTTGCTCTCTATGTCCTCGCTCAGGTTTTCCATTTGCTGCTTATAATTGCCAAGCAGTTGTTCCTTCTCCTCTATCTCCTCCTTCATCTTTCTTGTTTGTTCCTCCAGCTGCGACAGCGACTTGTGCATGTCCTCCACCGACTGCTCTGCCCTGCTCAGCCTTTTCCTGTTTCTCAGCAGCAGGATCATGCCTGCTGCACCTGCTATGCAGAATACCACGACGGTCCATGCCAGCCGTTGCTGCTGCTTCATCTTTGCCGTCTCGGCGTCTATGTCTGCCTGAATCCTGTATGCCTCTTCCTGGTCTTTCCTTTGCTGTGCAGTCACTTCCTCGTTCATCTTTCTCGCCTCTTTGGCTATTGCCGCCGCCTCGTCACTCCGTCCCTGCTCGTGCAGCCATTCAGAGTACACCTCCATGATAGGGGCTTTCAGGTATGGGTGTTTTTCTTTCAGAGCCTCTTTCCACATCTTCTCAGCCTCTTCCTGTCTGCCTTCCTCTGCATATATCGTTGCAAGCAGGTAGAAGTTAGGCTCGTAGGGCATAATCTCCATTGCTTTTCTCAGGACAGACTTCGCCTTGTCATTGTTTCCTTGCTTGTGATAATAGTCGGCAATGTAATACAAGTGTAGAACTGCATCATTACTATTTTGTGCATTTATGTATTTCTCCATCTCATTTATGTGAAAAGCAACACTGTCATAATGTTCGGTATATCTATAAACTCGCATCAAAAAATAATTACATGCTCCTTCCCATCTGCAATTTTTTCTCTGCTTTGCTATTTTAAGACCTTTGTTTGCATATTGTTTAGCCGTTGCGTAATTATTTATAACAATATTATATGCCGCTAATTTTGATATTGCTTCACATTTAATATCTATATTCTGCGCAAGTTCTACTGCCTCTTTTACATATTCTAATCCCTTATTTGTTGAATTTAAAGATTCTAAAATTCCACCTTTATAAATATATGCCCTTGCTATCTCGTCTTTAGTTCCATGCTTTTCATAGTATCTTACAACCCTGCTTATTACAGAATCATTTTTGATAGGCTCATATTTCTTGAAGCGTACAATTGTCTGCAACAAATCATAATAAGCATGCTCCCTTTCGTTCATGCCTGCGGTATCAATATCATTCAGTATTTTTTGTGCGGAGTCATATTCCATCCGCTCAATCATAGCGTCAGCCTCTTTCATCATCTGCATTGATTTCTGCTCGCAGCCAGTTAGCAGAAACAGAAAAATGGTCAGTAAAATTATAAAAGTAATTTTTTGCATTGTTGTTGCTTAATTGAATCGTTTTTTTCCTTTGTCTTGCAAAATTACAATTTTTCAGTAAAAAAGCATCAAAATTGTTTTTATTGTTTATTTTCTTTTTTTCAGGGTGTTACATTTTATGTTAAAAACATGCTTTGTTTTTATTCCCAAAATAGGGCTTAAAGCCTTTGTTTATCGGCATTCTCTATACATTCACGAGAATGTAACACCACCGTTTTTTTATTCTCATTTCTTTTTGCCATTTAATTGTTATTATATAACTTTGCAGGAAAGAAAACAACAAAACAACGACCATTTAATTATTTTCAACTAATGAAGAAATTTACATTTTTAACTTTCCTGCTCCTCTGCACTTTCAATCTACAGAGTATAGCACAATGTGAGCCACAAGGGATAGAACCAAATGGGATACCACGAATTATTTCTCTTACTGATGGTTCTGAGTTAACAATGGTAACTGACAACTTGGGATGCGTTGCTGAATTCTCACTTGCGGAGCCTCATGGTAGTTTGTCTTCTCGTGTTAATCCAGTTGAAATCTATGTGAATAAAGACGGAGCTTTTGAAACAGTAATCACAGTAACGAGCCTCTCTGTAGAACAGTTCGACATGAGTATCTATCCTCCTTCAACGTTTACCTTCTATGCAAAAGACGATAGAGACTTTATATATATAGGTAAAATTACAAATGAAAATATATATTAATAACATTAATCATAAAATCAAATTAGCATGAAAAGAATACTACTTTTAGCAAGCTGTCTGTTTTTAGCAATTGCATCTTACAGCCAGACAGACATCTATCCAACAGTAGGAAACGACAGCGTGCCCCCCTACTCCTACCG
>Ga0256405_10003534_pt1 | contig 31950 bp, 31 predicted proteins | sample RumenRJG_02DNA_FD_189096 | JGI IMG/M metagenome (GOLD analysis project Ga0256405, IMG submission 189096) | Bovine rumen microbial communities from Lethbridge, Alberta, Canada - RJG_02 | ecosystem: Host-associated > Mammals > Digestive system > Stomach > Rumen | place: Canada: Alberta...
CAGCTTTGTCGGCAAGATAGACTTGCCGGAAGCCTAACGCCTGACCTATCCGACACAGCCCTAAGTGCCGGATAGGAACGGCAAAATTTTTTACACTTCTATTACTTCTTTATCGCACATTAGCAAAAGACAACGGTATATAGCGGCATACAAGAACCCCCATGCAGGATTGATTTTCTGCATGGGGGTTTTCAATATACCCTATTTGAACAGCTCGGAAAAATTCCGAAGGAGTTCGTCTTTGTGTGAAAGTACCTCAGCATAATTGACGTGGATTCCGTTCTTCAATGCATCCTCCGGATTTGGAAGGTGGTACTGCTCCGGCATTTGGATATCCTTGCGGACGGGGACGGTGCCGGCCTCGGCAACCTTTTGCTGGGCTTCGTGGCTCAATACATAGTCCACAAAGGCCTTGGCGGCATCCACGTTGTCCGATTCCTTGAAAATCGCGATGGGGCTGGGCACCATGAGGAGTTCCTTCGGATAGACCATCATGAGAGGTGCATCCTTGTCGATGCGGCTTGCGGTGATGTAATCCACTCCGAGGCAGGCAGCCAGCGCGCCGGAAGCCGTATTGTCGATCACCTGGCCCGAGCCTTTGCCCTTGACGGCTCCGTTGCCCCGCAGACGGACGATGTAGTCCCATCCGAATTGCTTCTCCAGAAGGGCAATGCTCATGAAGGCAGTCCCGGAAAGGGTGGGATCTGCAATGCCAAAAGCATTCTTGTAAACCTCTTGGGAAGCGAGGTCCTCCCAGGAGGTCGGAGGCTCCGAGACCTTGTCCTTGTTGATGACGATGCCCAGTGTTCCCAGACGGGCTGCGGTGAAGGAGCCATCGTAATCGTCAAAGGGGTTCAGGAGTTCATTGAATTCGGTGGGCCGGAAGGGTTCCAGCAGGCCTTCCTGTTTCATCCAGTAGAAATCGGGCACCTCGCTGGTCCAGATGACATCGGCCTGGATGTGGCCGTTCTGGCGCTCGGCGGCAATCCTCTCCATGAGCACGCCCGCTCCCGCAGAATGGAAATCCACGGCGATATCCGGATGCTTCTGCCGGAAGCCGTTTACAATGCCGCCAATCAGGGATTCTTTCATGGATGTGTAGATGAGCAGTCTCTTGCCGGAATTCTTCGCAGAGGAGCTGCCATCTGTCTGCGAATTGCCGCCACAGCCGACGATTCCTGCTCCTATAGCGAAAAGTGCCATGACAGCCAGCAAGAGCCCTGCAATGCTTTTTTTCTTCATGCAAAGCACCTCTTTTCCCAAAAAATTCCGGAATATGGGTCAATCCAAATCCGATGCCTTGCCCTTGTACTGAGGTGGGCGCTTCTCCAGGAAGGAGTGGATGCCCTCTTTGTAGTCCTCTCCTGCGAACACCTTGGCGCGATAGGCATTGATGCGCTCGAAGTTCTCTGCGCTGATGACGGTGGAGGCACGGGAGAGGATGCGGAACTGCCTCTTGATGGCGCTGATGGACAGCACGCTGTTGCGGCGCAGCGGCGCAAGGAACTGCTCCTCCAGCATGTTCTCCAGTTCTTCCTCTTCAGACACGCGGTTGATGAGGCCCACGTTCAGGGCATCCTCTGCGGTGATGGGAGTGCCCAGGAAGAACATCTCCCGGGCCTTGTTCATGCCCAGCTGGTTTATGAAATGCAGGATGCCCGAGGCATTGTACGGGATGCCAATCTTTGCCGGAGTGATGGCAAAGGTGGCGTTCCTGGAGCTTACAATCATGTCGCAGGACAGGCAGAGGTCACAGGCCCCGCCCCATACGGTGCCGTTCACACAGGCAATGACCGGTATGGGAGTATCCTGCACCTTCCGCAGAAGCTGTTCCATGGGAACGCTGAAGGCAAGGGGGTCGCTGCCGTCCTGCGGCAGCTCATTGATATCATGCCCCGCGCTCCATACGCCTCGCCTGGTCTGTGCCTTCAGCACGATGCCCACGCACTCATCGGCATATCCCTTTTCCAAAGCATCCATCAATTCCCTGCACATCTCTTCGCTCAAGCAATTGAAATGATCGGCATGCTGCATCTCAACATAGCAGATGCGGTCTTTTATAACGACACTTGTCAACATGGCGGTTGCCTCCTGATTTATCGGTATGTAGTATCTGTGCGAGATCTGTTCTCCATAAGAAACGAAAAGACTCCTTTTATTTTATTCTACCATTGTAGCCACCACTCCTGCAAACAGGCAAAAAAATCCACATCCATGAAAATACCTGACCTCCTCATGCCAATCAGCAAAAAAATAAGCCGCCCGTGACCGGACGGCTTGAAACTTTCCCATCGACAAAATCGATATCCTATTCTGCTGTGACGCGGGCTGCCTGCTCCTTGCCGCCGGCAAGTTCCTTTCCGCAATGCTGCACCACCAGCACCGCCAAGGTCATGAGGGCAAGGGCGAGAACCAGCTGCAGGCCGTCCACCATGGGAACAAAGTTCCCCGTGCCCAATTTCGTCACGATGCCATAGGCGCTCATGACAAGGGCCGTCATGGTGACGACGAACATGAAGGTCATGGGCACATAAAGCATCCATCCCTTGCGTCCCGTGGTGCGCAGGAAAACCGCCAGGGAAATGAGCACCAAAGAGGAAAGGAGCTGGTTGGCTGCGCCGAAGAGGGGCCAGATGTTCATGTATCCGGCGAGACAGAGGATATAGGCCAGAACCAGCGTAACAACCGTGGAAAAATAGCGATCCATGCAGAGTCTGGCAATCGGCCCTGCCTCTTCCCCCTCACTGGGGGTAAAGAGTTCCTGGAAACTCATGCGGCCGATACGGGCCACAGAGTCGATGGTGGTCATGGCCAGCGCCGAGACACACATGGTGATGACACAGGCAGACACACCTGCGGGCAGGCCGAACATCTGGAAGAATCCGCTGATGGCACCGGCGAAAATCTGGAAGGGCGTTCCCTGGGGGAGCACTCCGCCGGAGGCCGCACCGCAGGCGATGACAAGGGCAACCACGCCCAGAAGGGATTCGATGAGCATGGCCCCGTAGCCGATGCTGAGCATGTCCTTCTCATTGTTTACCGTCTTCGATGAAGTGCCCGAAGAGACGAGACTGTGGAAGCCGGAAACAGCGCCGCAGGCAATGGTGATGAAAAGAATCGGGAACAGGCTCTTGCCGTTCACCTCAAAGCCCACAAACACGGGCATGTTGAGCACAGGGTTTGCGACGAGCACACCCACGACACCGCCAACGACCATGCCAAGAAGCAGGAAAACGCTGAGATAGTCCCTGGGCTCCATGAGCAGCCACATGGGAAGAACCGATGCGATGAAGCAGTAGCCAAAGGTCACATAACGCCAGGTCTGCGCATCGAAATAAAGAGGGAACTCCATGCCGACGGCAAACATCCCAATGACGAGAACCACTGCCACCAGGAACTTCACGATGCCGGAAGGATTGACCTTGCGGATGAAGCAGCCAAAACCCATGGCAACGAAAATATAGAGCATGGAAATCATTGCAGCCTGGGCGCCGGGAACATTGGGCTCCCCCGCCTTTGTCATGCCGTTGAAGGTATTGGCGATGATGTCCGCAAAAGCCGCCAGCACCAAAAGGGTGAAGAGCCAGCAAAAGAGCAGGAACATCCTGCGCCCTGCCTTGCCCACATACTGCTCGATGAGCATTCCCATGGACTTTCCCTCGTTCTTCACCGAGGCGTAGAGCGCCGTGAAATCCTGCACCGCACCGAAGAAGATGCCTCCCAGGATAAGCCATGCAAGAGCCGGCCCCCATCCAAACATCGCCGCGATGATGGGCCCCGTCACAGGCCCTGCGCCGGTAATGGAAGAAAACTGGTGGGAAAACACCGTAAAGCGGGATGCCGGAGCGAAATCCTGTCCATCCTCGAACCGATGCGCCGGCGTCACAGCCTTCTCATCGATGCCCCAGGTTTTCACCAGCCATCGGCCGTAGCCGAGATAAGCGGCAAGGAACACGACAATGGACACACATACAACTGTCAGACCATTCATGATATAAATGCCTTCTTTCTATAAATACATGGTGACAATGTTACTACCTGGAAGGACATATGTCAACCCTCCGTGTCCACGCTGACAGGACATCTTGAAAAATAAGGTTCCTTCCATACTTTCTGCGTTATTTTTTGCCATTTTTGCAGGAGTGGCGGAAAGGATGGTAGAATATAGAAAGGTCAAGCAAAATGGGAGATGCTTGGGTATACAACTATAACGAAAGAGGAAGATGAGCATGAAAGAATTGATGTTGGGAAACAAGGCGATTGCCCGCGGGCTCTATGAGGCCGGGGTTTGCTTTGTTTCGAGCTATCCCGGTACACCCAGTACCGAAATCACCGAGGAAGCCGTCAAATACGACGAGATTTACTGCGAATGGGCACCCAATGAGAAGGTGGCGATGGAGTCGGCTTTTGGCGCATCCCTGGCGGGACGGCGCTCTTTTTGCGCCCAGAAGCACGTGGGGCTCAACGTGGCGGCAGACCCGCTTTTCACCATGTCCTATACGGGCGTGAATGCCGGCATGGTGATCGTGGTGGCGGATGATGCGGGAATGCACTCCTCCCAGAACGAGCAGGACAGCCGCCATCATGCCATCGCGGCGAAGGTTCCCATGCTGGAGCCGTCGGATTCCTCGGAGGCCCTGGCCTTCACGAAGATGGCCTACGATCTGTCGGAGCAGTTCGATACCCCGGTGCTCATGAAAATGTGCACCCGTGTCGCCCACTCCCAGTCGGTGGTGGAAACGGGAGAGCGCGTCGAGCACCAGAAGCCCTACGAAAAGAACATCCCGAAATACGTCATGATGCCCGGGAATGCGAAGAAGCGCCACCCCATCGTGGAGGAGCGCACGAAAAAACTGCGGGAGTACGCGGAGACGGCCTCCTTCAACCGCGTGGAGATGGGCGGCACAGAACTCGGCATCATCACGGCCTCCACCTCCTACCAATACGTCAAGGAGGTTTTCGGCAACAGCGCCAGCGTCCTGAAACTGGGCATGACAAATCCCCTGCCGGAAAAGCTCATCAAGGACTTTGCCGCCAAGGTGAAGAAACTTGTGGTGGTAGAGGAATTGGATGACATCATCGAGCAGCAGGTGCGGGCCATGGGGCTGGAGGTCTCCGGCCGCGATGTCCTGCCGGGAATCGATGAGTTCTCCCAGAACATGGTAGCGAAGGCCTTCGGCAAAGAGACGCAGGAAGGAACGAAACTTTCCGATGCGATTCCTCCCCGTCCTCCGGTGATGTGCGCCGGATGCCCCCATCGCGGCATGTTCTACTCCCTCAAAAAGAGGAACTGCACGGTGTTGGGAGATATCGGCTGCTATACCCTGGGCGCAGTGCCGCCCCTCGGCGCCATTGAGATGACCCTTTGCATGGGGGCATCCATCAGCGCGACCCACGGCTTCAACAAGATGCTCGGCAAAGAAAGCGAAGGAAAGACCGTGGCGGTCATCGGCGATTCCACCTTCATGCATTCCGGCATGACCGGGCTGGCAAATGTCGCCTACAACCAGTCGAATTCCACCATCATCATCCTGGACAACAGCATCACGGGCATGACGGGGCATCAGCAGAACCCCACCACGGGCTTCAACATCAAGGGCGACCCTGCAGGGAAAATCGATCTGGAAGCCCTTTGCCGCGCCATGGGCTTCCGGCGCGTCCGGGTGGTTGACCCCTATGACCTCAAGGCCTGCGATGCGGCGATTGCCGAGGAACTGGCAGCGGAAGAGGCCTCCGTCATCATTTCCCGCCGTCCCTGCGCCCTGCTGAAAAAGGTGAAACACAAGGCACCCCTCGCCGTTGACAAGGAAAAATGCATCGGCTGCAAGTCCTGCATGCGGGTAGGCTGCCCGGCAATCTCCATGAAGGACGGCAAGGCCGTGGTCGATACAACGCAGTGCGTGGGATGCGGCATTTGCAGCCAGCTCTGCCCGAAACAGGCATTTTTCAGTACGGAGAAAGGTTGAGGAGGAAGCGCTATGGAGACGAAAAACATCATCATTGTAGGTGTTGGCGGCCAGGGCTCCCTTCTGGCCAGCAAGATCCTGGGGGATTTGCTCCTCCGCCAGGGCTATGACGTAAAGGTATCGGAGGTTCACGGCATGTCCCAGCGGGGCGGCAGCGTCATCACATACGTGCGCTTCGGCGACCGCGTGTATTCCCCCGTGGTAGACGAGGGAGAGGCAGACTACATCGTTTCCTTCGAGATCCTGGAAACGGCCCGCTGGCTTTCCTACCTGAAACCCGACGGACAGATTGTCACAAACACCCAGCAGATCGATCCCATGCCCGTCATCACGGGAGCAGCAACATACCCGGAGGATCTGGTGTCCAAGATCAAGGCTGCAGGCGTCAAGATCGATGCCATGGACTGTCTTTCCCTTGCAAGGGAGGCAGGTTCCCCCAAGGCAGTGAACATCGTGCTTCTCGGACGGCTCTCCCATTACTTCTCCATCAGCGAGGAGGCATGGCTGGAAGCGTTGGCCGCCAACGTACCACCAAAGTTCCTGGAACTGAACAAGAAAGCCTTTGCGCTTGGCAAAGACTTCCAAGGATGACACTATAAATATATTGTAACTATATTTATAACAGCATTTTATTATCATGCAAAAGAGGCTCCTGCGTTTTCTGAGCAGGAGCCTCTTTTCTTGTTACATTATTTCAAAAAACCATTGATGATCTGTTCTTCTGCCTCTGCCTCGCTCAAGCCCAAAGTCATGAGCTTGATCAACTGGTCGCCGGCAATCTTGCCAATGGCGGCCTCGTGCACCAGCATGGCATCCACGTTGTTTGCTTCCAGGGAGGGCACTGCCAGGATCTTCCCCTCATCCATGATGATGGAGTCGCATTCCGTATGCCCATGGCAGGGAGCATTGCCCACGATGCAGGCATCGAATTTCTGGTAGGACTTGTTCTTGGCCACGGAGCGCGACACCACATCGGCGCTTGCACCTTCGCCGTTCAGCTCCACCTTGTACCCGCTGGTTGCCGTCTGGGTGCCATGGGTCATCAGCCGTTCCCGGACCACCAGGCTCGCCCCCGCCTTGAGATTGGCGGTGGTCATGCGGTCAGTGGAATCCACGCCCTTGATCTGCACCATCTCCATCTCCATAGTGCTGCCCTCTTCCATGGTGACTTCCGTGACAGGGTTCAGTATGCGCTTTCCCGTGCCATCACCGGAACCATAGTGCTTTTCCACATACTTGACCTTGCTGTTCTTTCCAACAAAAAAGCGATGCACCCCATCGTGCTGCGAGTCCTGTGTGCCGCAGTTATCTATGCCGCAGCCCGCCACAATCACCACATCGGAATTCTCCCCCACGTAGAAATCGTTGTAGACGACTTCCTTGTGGCCGCTGGCACTGAGCACCACCGGTATATGCACGCTCTCGTTCACGGTACCCGGCTTGATATGGATGTCTATGCCTGTGCCGTCCGCCTTGGATACAATGTCAATATTCGCCGTGGTATGCCGTCCCGCCAGTTCCCCGTTGGCACGGAAATTATAGGCACCTGCGGGGACTTCGTGCAAGTCTGCAACCTCGGCCATCAATCTCTTCTGTATGCTGTCCATCTGCACCATATCGATATCCCTTCCCTTTCCACGTCAGTTGCACTTGAGCCGCTCGCACATGCCCATGGCGGATTCCGTCTCAAGGATTTCCGGCAGTATCTCCTGGCTCGTTCCCCGCTTCTCCACCCGGCCTGCAGCCAGGACAATGATCTCATCCGCAATGCTCAGGATGCGTTCCTGATGCGAAATGACAAGGATGGTGCTGCCCTTGATCTCCTTCTGCATCTTCTCAAAGATCCGCGTCAGGTTCTGGAAGCTCCAGAGGTCGATGCCGGCCTCCGGCTCGTCAAAGAGCGACAGCTTCGTCTTGCGCGCCAGCACCGTGGCAATCTCGATGCGTTTGAGTTCGCCCCCCGACAGGGAGGCATTGACCTCACGGTTGATGTAATCCTTGGCGCAGAGCCCCACCTCGGACAGGTAGTCGCAGGCTTCCTCCACCGTCAGTTCCTTGCCCACGGCGAGGCGCAGCAGATCAAAGACCTCCAGCCCCTTGAACCGCACGGGCTGCTGGAAGGCGAAGCCGATGCCCATACGCGCCCGCTCGGTAATGCTCTTGTCCGTGATTTCCTGGCCGTCCAGGAAAATCCTTCCCGACGTGGGCTGTTCAATGCCTGCGATGATTCGGGCCAAAGTGGACTTGCCGCTGCCATTCGGCCCCGTAATCACGATAAATTTCCCGTTGTCCAGCTCAAGGCTCAAATCACGGATGATATCAACCTGCTTTCCTTCCTCCATGACCGAAAAAGAAATATTCTCCAACGTTAACATAGTCGCTCTCCCCCCGGTGTCTGCCCGGCTGCTCCCAGGCTCATTTCTGCTGCCATTTTATGGTCATTCACATAGAATCGCTTTGCCACACCTGCCGTGTGAGAACATCAATGCAGGAAATTTTCCCCTGGGGCAGGAAGGACCCAGTGTCCAGAAGGATGATGTTCCCAAAGAAAACCGGCGTTGTCTGCCCGCTATCGAAATACTCTGTGGGAGTATGCCCCACCACGGCAATGGCGTCCCCTTCATAATGCCGGTAGAATTCGCTGCGTATCCAGAGCAGGGTCTCCTCGTTCTGCTCCTCCAGAGGCACCCCCGGCTTCCATCCTGCATGACAAAAGATGTACTCCTGCCCATTTACTTCGAGCCGATGGTACAGGGGACGAGCGAGAATGAATTCCAGGACTTTCCTCAATGCCCCGGGATCACGCTTCATCCAGACATCCATTTCCCGTTTCGTGGCACTTCCGCCATTGGGCAGCCATATATCGCTGTACTTCCCCTTCAGTGCGTAGTATTCCAGCATCATCTGCTCATGGTTGCCCCGCAGGGCGATGACATTCTCCTTCTCGCTCATCTCCATGGCCCAGCGCAGACAGCGCAGATTCTCGGAACCACGGTCGATATAGTCCCCCAGTAAAATCAGCAGGTCCTTCTCCGGACGGAACTGTACCTTGTGGAAAACCGACAACAGCCTGTCGAAGTTCCCGTGCATATCGCCGATTGCCAGAATCCGCTCATATCCCATGGCTCTTCCCTCCCCCGTTGCTGCAACATATCGTCCATGTCACAGGAACATATGCAATATATCCACAAGGCCGCGCCGCCAAATGCCACATTATCCCCAAGATTCACAGGTTATCCACAAAAATTCTGTGGGTAACTCAATCCCAACTGTGGATAAGTCCATCTCCCGTGGAAAAATTTTACTCGATTTTCCCCACGACAAAGAAGGTTCCCCTTGCCTGTGCGCAAAGATGGTTCTCCTCGTCGAAGATATCACATGCACAGGACAGGGTGCGCGCCCCATTGTGGAGGCAGGTCGCCACACAGCGCAGATGACGGCCCACCGGGGCACGCTTCAGGTAGCTGATGTTCGCCTCCAGGGTAACGACCTTCTTGTTATAGGCAAAGCAGACCGCCCCCATGGACGAGTCCGCCAGCGTCATGAATGCCCCCCCATGACAGATGCGGTAGCCATTCGTCGTATGGATGGCCACATCCATGGAAAGCACAACCTTCCCCTCCTCAACGCTGTCCATCTTCACGCCGAGGTGGTCCACCATGGCTGCCTGCTTTATGATATGGTCCTCAACCTTCCGCTTGAATTCCTCCGTCAACATCCCCGCCACTTCCTTTCTATAAATACGCATCATATATGTCATATGATAATTTGCGCCCGTTAAATTGTAATTATACCATATTTTTTCCATCACATAAAGAAAAACAAACCGCCCGGCAACCATCGCAGGCAGTTTGTTCTCCAATAAAATATATTCTTATTTCTGCGTCTTCTTCGCAGCCTTGTCCTTGTTGTAGTTCTCGGAAAGGATGCGCTTGGCAATCTTTCCGGTGGAAGTGCGGGGAAGAGCCTCCATCTCGTAGAATTCCCTGGGAATCTTGTAGAGGGCCAGGTTCTGCTGCAGGAACTTCTTGAGATCCCTGGCCTTGAAGCCCTCCGTACCCTCCTGCAGGGCATAGAAGCAGACACCCGCCTGGCCGCGGAGCTTGTCCTCCACACCCACCACGGCAGCCTCATAGATGCCGGGATACTGGTAGATGAGCTCCTCCACCTCGCGGGGATAGATGTTCTCTCCCATGCTGATAATCATGTCCTTGAGGCGATCCACGATGAAGATGTACCCATCCTCATCCGCGCGGGCAACATCCCCCGTATGGAGCCAGCCGCCCCGCAGGGCCTCCTCCGTGGCATCGGGAAGGTTCCAGTAGCCCAGCATGACATTGGGGCCCTTGATGATGAGCTCCCCTGCCTCGCCCCGGTGCACGTCATTGCCCTCCGCATCCACAAGGCGCCACTGTATGCCGGGAATGACCGGCCCGATGGAGCCGATTTTCTCTTTCCCTGCGGGATTCATGGTGACCACCGGGCTGGCCTCGGAAAGGCCGTAGCCCTCGCAGATGGAAACGCCGAACTTCGCGATAAAATCCTCCTCGATCTTGAGGGGAAGGGTCGTTCCGCCGCTGACCACGAGGCGCAGGGTCTTCATATCCTCCGCCGTTGCCAGTTTGGTGAGCAGGCTGCAGATGGAAGGAACAACGTACAGATCCGTGACCTTTTCCGTGCGGATGGTCTCAATGGTCTCCTTCGGCGTGAAGGCATCGAGGATGACGACGGATGCGCCGGAATAGAAGGGATAGAGCACCGAGCAGGTCCAGCCGAAGCAGTGGTACATGGGAAGCACGCAGAGCACCACATGCTCCTTCTTGCAGCCCATCCACGTCATCTGCTCCGCATTGCTCACGAGATTGCGGTGGGAGAGCACCGCGCCCTTGGGAAGCCCCGTGGTGCCGGAGGTGTAGATGATGACGGCAGGGCTCGTCTCCTCGAAGTCGTGGGGGAGATCCGGTGCAGCCGTCCAGGAAGGCTCCGCCTCCATAAAGGCCGCGATGTCATGCTGGACAATCTTCGTGTCACAGCCCAGGGAAGCCAATGCATTATCCAAATGAAGCGGCTCATAGGTCAGGATATGCTGGATTCCGGCATCCTTAATAATGTAGGCAATCTCACGGCTCTTGAGCTGGAAGTTGATGGGAACGACAATGGCCCCCAGGGAGACAATGCCCATATAGGCAAAGACGAACTCGGCGCTGTTGCGCGAGAAAAGCCCCACACGGTCTCCAAGGCGAACCCCCGAGGCGTACAGGCTGTTGCGGCAGAACTTGATCTTCGCGGCAAACTCATCATAGGTGAAACGACGGCCATGGTCCACGATGGCAATATCGTTGGGACGGCCCTTGCGGGTAAGCTCATGCAAAAACATCTTGCGCACCATTCCTTCCAGTTCTTAGTGCAACAAGTTTTTAATAACTTGCTGTATCGAGACAGTAAGATATTTAAAATCTGCTGCACTAGTATCTATATCTGTATTCCTTTGATTTTATCCCAGGTAGCAAGGAATGTCAAAGGGAAAATGGAGGTTCGGCGGTAATCGATGAACCTGATGCTTGAAATTGAAAAACATATGTGCTATACTTCCTATAGAAAACAGGTGCCACCGGCAGACGGTTGGCCTCGATTTCAGCTTTGTCAGAATGACCGCTTAGTTTCTCAGGCTAGAGCGGTCATTTTTTATTGAAGTTGTTTTGAAGTTTACATTGAAGTTGTTTTGAAGTACAATTGAAGCAGTTCAATTTGCGAGGAGGGATATGATGTTTATTGAGGAATTGACGACTGATGCGCAGATAGAGGACTACCAGACAGAATACAAGGGCAGACTGAACCGCGAAGATGTGGTGGGCTGGCTGAAAACCATAGCGGGCTTTGCCAATGCATCCGGCGGAGACATGTATGTAGGAGTTGAGGACAAAACCCATAAGCTCATCGGTTATACACGCGGAGAAGCCGACAAGGAAAGAAACTACTTCAATAACCAGGTAAACGAGCACTTAGTCCCCCGCCCTCCCATGAAGATTGGCTTCATGCGCTATGCAGTGAGGGAAAAGGAACGCTTTGTATTGCATATAAGAGTAGAAACTTCGCCTGCCAGACCGGTTATCCTGAAATACCAAAATATACCTGCCATTTATATGCGTCGGGACGGCTTTACCAATGGAGCCACCTACGAGGAAATCATCCAGATGAGTATAGCCAGCCAAAAATCCCAGTTTGATGCCATGTTGTCAGACCAGTGTTACAGGCGGGAAGATTTCAATGATCTGCTGACCTTTTACGCCGAGCACAATAATGGCAAAATCTATACCGACAAGGCTTTGCGTTCCCTTGGTTTTTATGATAGGCACGGCATGCTCACCAATGGGGCCTTGCTTTTCACCGACAGTTACGATGGGCCAAAGACGGCTGTCACCTGCTCCGTTTTTTCCGGCTTCCACAAGGGGAGCCAGCGCATTGTTACGGTGAACCGTTTTCAATGCAATATTGTCAAGTCTATACAGAATATCTGCGACTTCATCTATCAACGCATGAATCATTCCCTGGTAAAAACCGACACAGGGCGCATCAATATAGATGCCTATCCCCAGCGGGCTGTATTCGAGGGGGTAATAAATGCCATAGCTCACAGGGACTACTTCCTTGACGGTACCCAGATACAAATTGATATGTTCCGTGACCGGCTGGAACTGTCATCACCGGGAAGTTTCTACCATGGGGCTGACATCGGCAAAACTTATGACCTGTCAAACATTATCTCCAAGCGAAGAAATGAAATCATATGTTCCGTGCTAGTGGCATGCAACGTCATGGAGGCCACAGGTACAGGCTTTGACAAAATCGTGGAGGAATATCAAAAAGCTGATGAAAATCATCGGCCATATATTTTTTCCACCTCAGACCACTTCACGTTGGTTCTCCCCGACTTAACTTATGCCGAAGGTATCGAAGACGGCAACCATCCGAACCTGCTCTACCCACCAATAACCCAAGGTACAAAACACGACGAAAAGATATTGAGTTATTGTTATCACCAGGCACGTAGCGTAGCCAATATATCTGCACATTTAGGCATCAGTAATTCCAGTTACTTGCGCAACAAGGTACTCAATAACTTGATTAAACAAGGATATTTGCTGGTAAGCCAACAATCCAAAGCAAGATTTTACAAAACTAATAATGAAATCGTTGTATTGAATTAAAAAAATCAAGTCAACTCAAATTTGCGACAGGTAAATCTTCTGCTCCGATGCCGGAATCTTCAAGGCATCCATGGCTTGCTGGGCAGTCCAGCCCATAGAGTGCATCAGATTTCTTATGCTCTCCGATAATATTCTGTCCTTCGTGTCACTAACCGCATCACTGATCATCTCATCAATCGCCTTGCACATGTCAATCTCCTCCTCGCCCTGCGGGTATGCCAAATGCATTCCCGCCAAAACATTCAACAGGTTCGCCCCGTCCCGGCTCATTTTCTTAAATCTTGCCTCCGTATAAAGTAATGCCTGCAGTTCCTTCTTGTCATTGGAATGTTTGAGATACAGCAAAACCTCCCGCAATTCGCTATGAAACTTGTCGTGCTCCTTGCCTTCCAGTCTCGCAGGGGCAATCAGGTTGATGCGATAATCCGGGATATACCGCAAGAGTTCCGATGCATCCTCGGAAAGCATTTCATGAAGGCTCATGGGAGCATCCCAAGAATCCGCGCTGAAACAAATGACCAGTGTAACAACGGGGCGCAAACGGTCTTTGCGGTAAAACCCGGAGAGAAATTCCCCAGAATTGACGGCATCCCCGTCCCGCTCCTTGCGGTGATGCCTTGCAATTCGCTGGACTTGCGCCGCATATTGCAGACTATCATAAAGCATGTTTCGCACTGGCATGGCATAATGAATATCGGACTGGTTTTCGATCCCGAGAAGCAGATATGCCGCCCGTCCATCCTCCATGATAGTGCAGGACTTCAAAAGGTCGCGGAATCTCTGCACGGGAACCTCGATGCCATCCTCCCCATAGGGAAGCGCCATGGAAGCGGTATCCATCTCCCGCAAATTTTCCGGCTGAATGACCTGCCTGCCATCATAAAGAAAGAAGTTAAAGGCATCTGCGAAAATAACCGGATTGCCCATATAAGCCTTGGTCAAGGTATCCTTGGAAGTCGGCAAACGACCACCCCCTTCTGTATTTAGCTACCTTTATTGTACTCGCTCGAAAGGAGATTTTCAATATGGACAACAAGTGATGATTTCTGGGCATATGGGAGTTGCCAGTTTGAGATATTTCAAGGTGACAGTTCCCATTTGCCCAGGATTACAGTAAATATAAAGGAGTAATTATCATGTTTTTCAAGGACAGAAACAACCGGCAGGAAGGAATCCTTGCCAAATCCCGCAAGCAAATCAGCAAAGCGGGACGGCTGCTCATGGCACTGGCTGTTGGCGGGTGCTTGTGGGGACAGGGAGAAGTTGGGCTTGGAGATTTGTCATCAGCTTACGGATAAACCGCTTTTGGTCCGCATGGATGCCGGGAACGATGCAACAGGATGCAGGGAATCCTCGACCTATTATTGGAAATGCTGGGAAGGAGTATGATGAAAGATGCTTGCAGGGACAGGCACGGGGCACGCAATCGACGAAACTGCCGTAGACCAAACGACCTTTGCCCAGGAAGTTCTGGCACTCGTCAATGAGGAACGGGCAAAAGAGGGAGCGCACCCCCTGCGGCTTGCCGAGGACATGCTTCAGGCTGCCGACATCCGCGCAAAGGAGCTCACAACAAAGTTTTCCCACACCCGTCCCGATGGGAGTTCCTGTTTCACTGTTCTCAGGAATCAAGGAAACGGCGTGGGGGAGAACATCGCCGCCGGGCAAACTTCCCCCGAAGCCGTCATGGAGTGCTGGATGAACTCGCCAGGTCATCGAAAGAACATCCTCGATCCCATTACAAGGAACTTGGCGTCGGCTACACCTACCAAAAGGATACGGAATACCAGCACTACTGGGTGCAATTGTTCCGTCGCTAAAACCAAAAGGCCGCCATTGCGGTATCTTGATGATACTCGCAACGGCGGCCTTTTTGTGTTATGTTCGGCTTGCTGTCAGAGCTTGAATTTCTGCACTTCCTGCTTGAGTTCCGATGCCATGCGGGCGAGGTTCTGGCTGGCGTTGGCGATTTCCTGCACGGAAGCCGACTGCTCCTCGGTGGCTGCGGATACCGTTTCCGCTTCCTCGGCGGCTGTGCGGCTGGTGGCGCCGATGGTGCGGATGTGCCCGACAATCTCCCTGCCGTTCTCCGCCATGCCGCCGATGGCCTTGGAAATCCCCTGGATCTCCGCAGATACCTGTTCCACGATGTCGATGATCTTGCGGAAGGCCTCGCCCATGGAAACGATGTTCTGCGTCCCGACGCGGACTTCCTCGCTTCCTGCCTGCATGCCCTTCACGGCATCGTCCGTATCCTTTTGGGTTGCCTGGATGAGATTCGCGATCTGCTGCGCAGCTTCATGAGAGGACTCGGCGAGCTTCCTCACCTCATCCGCCACCACGGCAAACCCGCGGCCCTGCTCCCCTGCCCGCGCCGCCTCAATGGCTGCATTGAGGGCCAGCAGGTTCGTCTGCTCGGCAATGCCGGAAATCGTTCCGACAATCTGGCCGATTTCCTTGGAGCGCTCTCCAAGGGATGTCACCACTTCAGTGGACTGGATGGTGGACTGCTCGATGTGCTGGATCTGCTGGATGGCCTGTTCCAGTGTCTTCCCGCCATCCCGTGCCACATCCGCTGCCTCACGTCCCTGTGTTGCGGCATTGTCTGCCTGGGCAGAAACGCACTGGAGGGTTTCATTGAGATGCTCGATGGCCTCCGTGGTGCCTCCCACGGCCTCCAGCTGCTCCGAGGTTCCCTGTGCCACATTCACGATGGAACTGGCGACCTGGTTCGATGCCTCCGCGGACTGCTCCGTGGTGGCATTCAGTTCCTCTGCAGAGGCGGAAAGGCTCTCCGAGGAATCGTAGACGGACTTCAAGACCTTGTTGACGCCCTTCCGCATATCCCGCACGGCCGCAGCCAGAACTCCCAGCTCATTGCTGGTGGACACACGGGAGGGGCGATCCCGGAAATCCCCCTCTGCCAGCAGATGGAGTTCATCCATCATCGCCTTCAAGGGATTCATGGCCCGGTTCACGGTCATGAGAATGCCCAGGGAAATGAGCACGAGAAGCACCAGGGAAATCGCCACCATGATCTTGAGGGCATTATTGACGGGGGCGAAAAGCTCGTCCTCATAGGCAACGGTTGCCATGCCCCAGCCGGTGGCAGGGATGAAGCTGTAGAAGGCAAGCATCTCCTTGCCGTCCTTGTTCGTGTAGCGATACACGCCATCCTCCCCCGAGAGCATCTTTTCTCCCAGTGCGCGGACAGCAGGATCCTCGTCCTCAGAAATCTTTTTCTTCATGACCGCCGTCTCATCGGGATTCACGATATAGGTACCTTCCTTGGAAATGAGAAGGCTGTAGCCGTCCTCGCCAAGCTTCAGGGATTCCACCTTCTTCGTGACGGATTCCACATAGATGGCAGCCAGCACCATTCCCACATTCTTGTCTTCCGCATCCTTCGACAGGGCGATGGCGTTCACGATGATCTTTCCCGTGGCCTGGGAGATGACCGGAGAGGACATGAAGTAATCCTTCGTGCCCGTCATGGTTTCCTTGTACCATGCCTTGTCGCTGTTCTGCATCTCCTTGAAGCCGTTTCTCGTCTCCCCATAGAGCACGCCGGAACCATCAAAGGGCCCCCAGCTCACGCTGTCATAGACACCGGGGTATGCCGTTTCCATGAGCTCCATGCGGTACTCGTTGGTCCGATTGAGCAGTTCGGGGTCCAGCACCCGTGCCGCAGGCTGGGCGGCCACCAGGCGGGTCTCCAGCATGCGCTTGTCCAGCCACGCGGAAACTCCCTCGCTGACCTCCTTGGAATTGCTCAATGCACTCGACACGAGCTGCTCCTCAAATGCCGCCCCCATGTACTTGAATATGACGGCGGTCAGTATAATGAGACCAATGGCGACAATCGGCAAGACGAACAACAGGATTTCCGTCTTGACCGTACGTGCCTTGGAAGAACTGCTTCCTTCCATGCTTGACATATCCATACATCCTTTCTTTCCGACGCACTTCATACACGCCTCATATTTTAGAGGACACTTAATTTCTTTATTCGCACTGCCCAGGCAAAATCCCTGCCACCATGAAATGTTTTATTTCCTTTTTATGAAGTCAAGGAAGGCATCGGCATCGCGGTTGATGACGAGTTCCTCCGGGAATCCTGCCGCCTCGATGACCTCCCGGGAACTGGCATGGTTGCCCACGTCCAGGTCAATGTGGGCATCGCTGCCCATGATGACCATCGTGCCGCAGCGCTTGCAGGCAGCGAGAAGTTCCGCCGCCTTTTCACGGGAGCCCGCCCTGCTTCCCATCGATACATAGGAGCTGTTGTTTGTCTCCAGCAGCACATGGTTCTCCTTCGCAGCCCTGGCGATGACATCGAAGTCCACAGGATACTGCGGGTTGTCGGGATGGCCGATGATCTTCACATAAGGATTCCGCATGGCGCCAAGGATAGCAGCGGTATTCTGCTCCACCGTGCCGGGGGTGATGCAAAGATCATGAAGGCTGGCAATGGCGTAATCCAGACGCTTGATGGTGTCCTCCCGAAGATCGGTGCTGCCGCTGAAATCCATGATGTTGAGCTCCACGCCCATGACCACACCGATGCCGAAATCCTTGCTGCGTATGACCTTGAAATTGCGGAAGTACATCTCATGAATGGAACCGGGCAACGCCGGCCCATGGTCGGAAATGCCCACAAGCTCCAGCCCCCGCTCTTTCGCGGCAGCAATGGATTCCCGAATGGTGCTGTAGGCATGGATACTGGCAATGGTATGGATATGTACGTCAAGCAAGTCTTTCATGGCAACCTCCAAAATTTGCTTTTCCGGGAAAATTTCCTCTTTTGGCTCTATGAAGTATAGCAAATATGTTCCAATTTTTCAAGGATAGACTTTTTGACTTTTAAAGTATAAAATCATTTGGCCAGATGGTGTATTTTTTTATATATTATATTGCACTATTTTAAAATTCAACAAACAAAAATGCACTATACTGCCTGATTATGTGATATACTTTTAAGTGGAGGTGAGGATATGGAGCGCAAGAATTACCGGGAAAAATTGCAGGAACTCAGCCACAGCACGGGCATCAAGGTTCTCACGGGGCTGCGGAGAAGCGGAAAATCGGCACTTCTGGCCATGTTTGCCGAGGATCTGCACAGCGAGGGAGTCCCACCGGAGCATATCATCGCCATTGACTTCGACGAGCTCCATTATGAGGAATCCCTGGACTATGGCGCCTTGCATGATTACATCGGGGAATGCCTGAAGCAGGGCAAGAAAATCTATCTCTTTCTCGACGAGCTGGCCAGTGCCGCAGACTTTGAGCGGATTGTGGGGAGCCTCTACCTCAACCGGAGGCTGGACATCTACATTGCCACGTCACAGGCGGGGCTGGTCAAGCGGGAGCTTGCCACGGTGCTGTCCGGCGGCTATGAGGAACTCCATGTGCTTCCCCTGTCACTGGCGGAGTATGTCCAGGAAAGCGCGGAAGCAATCAAGGACAAGGAGAACAGGGCCGACCAATGTGAAAGCTATATCCACCAGAGCGGCCTGCCGGGGGCGCTCTGCCTGTCGGGAGAAGAAAATGCGCGCCTGCGGCGGGAATATCTGGAAGGCTGCCTGTCAACGACTCTGCTTTGGGATGTGGCGGCCCGTTGGCAGTTCCGGGACATGAACCTCTTGAAGACCATGCTCTGCTTCCTCTACAGTCATCTCGGGGAAGCCCTTTCTCCCGCGAAAATCGCCGCCGCCATGAAGGAGAAGGGCATCGTCAAAAGCCTCAGCGCCCATACCGTCAGCGACTATCTCCGGGCCTTGGAGGAAGCCTACCTCATCTATCGGGTGCCACGCTGCGATGTGCGCACGCGCCAGGTGCTCCAGTCCACGGAAAAATGCTATGCCGCAGACCTTGGGCTTTGCGAGCTGCTCCTGGGAAAGCGGGAACTTTCCGAGGGCGTGCTGGAAAACCTCGTCTACCTGGAGCTGCGCCGCCGTGGATTCCAGGTCTGCATCGGACGGGCAGGAACAAAGGAAATCAGTTTTCTAGCCGTGAAAAAAGATCCCATCTACATTCAGGTGTCGGCAAACCGCCTATTGGCAAAGAAACTGCATCCCCTGCAGCAGATCCGCGACCAGTATCCCAAATACGTCCTCACCCTGGAGGATGCGGAGGAGACGAACTATGAGGGAATCCACATCGTAAGCGTCATGGATTTTCTCATGGGGTAAGTCACCATAAAATCGCAATTTCTCCATTGACAAACCATCAGGTGTGCCGTATAATAGTTCTTGTCTTTCGGACAGGGGGTTATAGCTCAGTTGGTTAGAGTGTCTCGTTGACATCGAGGAGGTCACAGGTTCGAATCCTGTTAACCCCACCATATCGAAATCAAAGCCTTTGCATCATGCAGAGGCTTTTTGTTTGCCAGGATCTATCAGTAAGAAATAATCCATAAAATAATTAAGAGGAATCATGTTCTATCGTTTAAATTCAACGATAGAACATGATTCCTCTTTATATTTACTGTTACATTTCAAAGTTATCTGTTCTTGATTGCAGTGCCTTGACTGTCCCTGAGAGATCCTTGGAAAGCCTTTCCAATTTCTCCAGGGATTGGGACTGCTCCTGCACGGCCTTGGCGACGGCTCCCGCTGCATCTGCGGATTTTCTCGTTCCCCATTCCACTTGCTCGGCAGCCGCCTTGGTGCGTTTCCCGCTTCCGTCAAGGGACTGGATGGCAGCGAAGGCTCCTTCCAGAATCTTGTCGATATGCTCCAACTGCCCCTCCAGCCGCCGGAACTCCTCCGTTCTCTGCCGGACACACTCCTTGCCGAAGCGGACAGCCTCCTCCGTATCCTTCACAGCAGCCGATGCCTGCTGTGCTTCCTGCTGCAGGGCACTGATGACAAGGGAAGCCTTCCGCGCCGCCTTCGAAGACTGCTCCGAGAGCTGACGAACCTCCTCCGCAACTGCCGTGAACTTGTTCCGTTCCTTTCCGCTGCCCACACGCGCCGACTCCACGGCGGCATTCAGCGCCAGGAGGTTCAGCTGCTCCGCCATCTCCCCGATGGACTTGACCATCTCCGTCGCCTGCACAGCCTTCTTGTCCAGGGCTTCTGCCGCAGTACTCGTGGATGCGATGCGCTGCTGCGCCTCTGACAGCCCCTGGGAGGCCTTCTGCATCTCTTCCTGCCCATCCGAGGCCGTCCGGCCCAGCTGGTGTGTCACCTTTCCGATTTCCTTCATGCCATCCGAGGCACGCTCCAGGCTCTCTGCCAGTCCATCAAGCTGTCCTGCCACCTCGCCTACCGTCTTTCCCTGCGCTTCCTCGGCAGACGTCATGGCAGCCGCTTTTCCTGCAACCTCCTCTGCCGACTTGCGGCAGGATGCCACTTCCTCCGTCAACTGCCCGAAGGCAGCGGCAAGCTTCCCTGCATCCGACTTTATCCCTTCCAACCGGTCACGAAGCTGTCCTGCCATTTCCTGAAAGGCAAAGGATAGCCGCCCGACCTCATCATCGGACTCCGCCAATTCTCCGGCCTCCCGGAGCCTTCCCGCGCCAATGGCCTCTGCCTTTTCCTCCATGGCACGGAAGGGTGCCGTAATCCGCACTGCCAGCCAACGGCTGCCAAACACGCTCATCACCACCGCTGCCAGGAGCAGCAGGACAAGGGCTATCCGCACGTTCCCCACACCCGCCATGACCTCGTCCGCATCCAGAAGCTTGATGTACTTGAGGCCTGTCGTCTGCGAGGTATAGATGACCGCATACTTTTCCTCACGGTCCAGCATGACCCGATGGATCCCCTCGTCCTTTTGACCGGTCAGGGAAATATCCCCCAAATTGGCATCCGCGATCTTTCGAAACACCGCATCGGGATGATTTCCGTCGATCAGGATGGTGTTCTCCTTGTCAAGGACCATCAGCCCATCCTTCCCCGTTTCCTCCGGCACCGTCATGCCGAGCAGGGACGCGAGGTCAAGCTGGAATCCCAGGACCCCCGCCGGTTCATCCCCCGCATTCCAGACAAGGGAATAGAACCCTATGACGGGTTTCCCATGGGAGCCCTGAAAGGGCTGCGAAACATAGAGAAGGCCGCTTTCCCCTGCCGCCATTCCATCACGATACCAATAGGTCTGGCGCGGGTCGTAGTTATTTTCCCGTGTCACCGCCGGGTACTGCACATATCCCCCATCCTGCATCCCATAGGTAACCGCTGCCGTGACTTTCTCATAGCTCTTGGCAAAATCCTGGAAAATATGATAGGCCCTTTCCTCAAAGCCGCCCTTTCCTTCCGGATTCATCTCCAGAATGCCGTTCTCATTTCCCTCCATCTGGCTGTAGACCGTCAGGCCGGCTCCCTGACGGATCTCACTATTCTGCGAAAGCCGCATGAAATCCGTCTTGAGCAGCCGTTCCAGGTTCACCAGGGAAACATCCATCTGCTTCATCTGCCGGACAGCCGAAATCTGCGCCTGTTCCAGGGCATGGCTCGAAATCATCCGGCTCAGCACAATGCCAAGGACAAGCAGACAGAGCAGAAAGCCCAGGGAAAAGCATGCCATGATTTTCTGTCGTATGTTCAGTCGGTCAAGCCAATCTCCCACAATACCATCCTCTCCATCCATCGTCCATCCGGCCTATTCATTTTCCACCTCATGGGAAGGCTGCTGCTGCTCCTCCTCATCATGGGAACGCAGCTGGTAGTCTGTATCCGCGTCAATGAGACCAAGCATGATGTTCGCAAAACGGGGATCGAACTGCGTCCCCCGCCCCCGCTCAATTTCCCGCCGCACCCGTTCCTGCGGCATGACATCACGATAGCTGCGGCGGGAAGTCATGGCATCATAGGCATCTGCAACAGCAATTGCCCGTGCCTCCAGGGGAATGTCCTCCCCTCCGATTCCATCGGGATATCCTTTGCCATCCCAGCGCTCATGATGGGAACGGGCACCGATGGCGAGATCCGGGAATCCCTCGACGCTCTTGAGGATATCCGCGCCAATGGTCGTATGCGCCTTGACCTTCTTGTATTCCTCATCCGTCAGGCCGGAAGGCTTGTTGAGGATGGCACTTGACACACCGACCTTCCCGATATCATGCAGGAGTCCCATGCAGTAGACCTTGCGCTGTTTCTTCGGCGATACCCCCGCCACCTTGAAGATCTGCCGGGCATATTCCGCCACCCGCTGGGAATGGCCCCGGGTATATTCGCCCTTTGCGTCGATGGTCCTGGCAAGGGCCTGCGCCACTTGCTCAAAACGCTCCTCGCTGGCAGCCAGCTGTTCCTCTACCCGGCGCACCTGACTCGCCGCCTCACGCCGCATATTCTTCTTGAAGTACTCATTCTCCACCACCCGCCAGACACGCGTCTGCAGTGCCATGGGGACAAAGGGCTTGCGGATGAAGTCAACAGCCCCGGACCGGAAGACCTCTGTTTCCAGTTCCATGTTGGCATCCGCTGTCAGGATAATGACCGGGACATTCTTCGTCTCTTCCCTCTGCTTCATGCATTTCAGGACCTCAATGCCATTCATGTCCGGCATTTTGTAATCCAGCAGCACCAAATCAACGCTGGAATGGGACAGAAACTCCAAAGCATCCACTCCGCTACGTTTCTTGACGACTTCCACCATGTCCCCCAGGATCTTTTCCACCATGTGCAACGTCACCTGGTCATCATCCACCGTAAGGATAAGGGGTTTTAATCTCTCATTTCCAGTATCCATGCCACGCACTCCTAAAAAATATTTTATACCTATATTTTAGAGAAATTGCACTTAAAATACAATAGGATAGCCTCAAGAAAGAAATAAAAAGAAGGAACCTATTTTCCGGTCCCCTCTTTGTGGTTGACTCTATCAACTTATTACTATTCTATTTTCAGGTATTCTTCGCAATAACAGCACCAACAACCGCCCCGACAATCGCTGCCGTATTCACCTCACCCTGGGAATGCCCCTTGTTGGACCTGTGCTCTCTTTCACGACGTTCCCGTTCGCGACGCTCTCTTTCACGGCGCTGTTCCTCTTCCCTCCGCTGTCTCTCGCGAAACTCCCTGTCCCTCTTTTGGTGGTCGTTCATCCGCGCCAGACCCCTGTCACCATGGCCAACACCATGGTGCGATGCCGCCGAGACCGGCTCCATCATAACCGTACTGACCACGCCAAAGCTCAGGACGCTGCACAGAGCAACAGCGATCGCCTTCCTGCAAGTTTCTTTCATCACGGTGAACATCCCCTTTTTCTTTTTCTTTTTCTTTTTCTCCTTTTCCGCCTATTGCGACCGGTACAGACAGGCTTCTGCCTATAATGTACTTCCGACAGACAGGTTTTTCTTTCGCATCCCGTCTATGCTATCAATTTATCAGGTCAACTTTTAAAAACCATTAGAAGTACCTTTGATCTTGATTAAAAATATGAAGGGAATGTGCTGACAATATATAAATACGTAATATAACAGGTATTTTAATAATTATTTCAAAAACTTTCTTTTCATCCAAGGAAATTCGCAGTATAATTGTTATATCAATAAATATTTTCGCCCCATTTTTTTAGGAAAGGATGTACTGAATATGGAAGCTCGTGACCAATTCCTGCTGCACATGGGCGACATCAATGCCGAAACCCGTCCCAAACTGGCGGATATGCTCTCCATCGCGGAAGGCTCCGCCTATCTCCTATCCACGGAAATCCTGTCGGCGACACCGGGGGATGAACGCCTTGTGGTCCTCATCATGGGCAGTGGCTCCTGGGGCCTCATCGAGGACATCCCCGCCAGCCCGGACGGAACCGTACCGGAGCAGTACCATGCCATCATACTGGACGAGATTGCCGCTGAGACCATGCGATCCCTCGTTGCCCCGCCCGCAAAGGTACGCAAGGAGTCCACAGGCCGCCCGCCGAAGTACAGCATTGCAGAGGAAGGCGCGGACATCCTCATCCAGCACATCTATGAAGGCCAGTCCATCAAGGCGATTGCCAGGGAGCACAACATGAGCCCCACCACCGTGCAAAAGCTCCTGAACAAGACCCGCCTGCAGGCCGCCGACAACTTCCTGAACGGCACATGGACGCTCTCGCGCAACTCCATGAACTGGGAAAAGAACCTGAAAATCCTGCAATGGGCCATCGACCACAGTGCCGGCGTCAAACGCCAGAAGTACGAGCAGCTGATGTTCCGGCTGCTGAGCAGCGAGGAATGAAGACATGGATATCAGTCATCCATGATCTTCTCAATCCATTCCGGTGTGCCCTCATAGTTATAGCGCGCCAGGCACATGCGGATTTCCTCGTCGGTAAGCTTCGGCTTCCCGCCGGATTTCGGATGGCGAATTTCGTTCACGCAATCCTTGAGGATGGGATCGATGCGCGTCAGATTGTCGAGAACAAGGACAAAATCATCATCCATCGGGTTTCCGCTCAGATAGAAAAGATTCAGAATCACATCCATGCCCGCATGCCTGCCCAGAAGCTTGCAGAACGCCTTTTCCTTCGGGTTCCTGCATTCTTTGTACATTTTCCTTGCTGCGCCCATAAGCCCATTAAAAATGGCGCTAAAGGAACCATCCTTTATATCAAATCCGCCTTCCTTCTCAAAGCATTTCACGGCAAGATTTTTATCCACCACAGAATCGCTCAGTATGAATCTGGGAAAGACATGCATCTCATCATCCCTATCCCCGAAGATGGATAGCATTCCCGTAAGCAGTGGACACTCTGTGACGACACCCTCTTCCTCCTCGTCCTCAACCTCGTTCTCCCATCGGCAGGGAATGGTGAAAATGTAATTATCCCAATGCAATTCCACTCCATCTTCATCCGTTCCATCACAAGGATAGGAATCCGACACCCAGATATCCTCCTCCGTGCGGTACAGTCCAATCGACATAAGCATGGATTGCGCCGTATTGAGCATCTTGCATATGGCCGTCCTCTCCCCAAATTCCTTCCAAAGGGTCTCCCGTGCCCTCTCCATTAAAAGGCCAAAAACAGCTATGAATTGGGCTGCCTCATCCTTCCCCTTGAGTCCTTCCTCTTCCTTGAAGCGATCAATTTCGTCCCTCTTGATTTCCAGCAAAATATCTTCTTTTTCCATGTAGACTCCTCCTCGAATTCATTGAAGAAAAAATATCTTGAAAGAAGCCTTCCCCATAGAGGGAAGGCTTCTTTCATCAGAGCTCATGATGTACCTGCTCATCTGTCCCAATGCAGTAGCCGTCACGTCCCTGGTTCTTTACCTTATAGAGGCACCGGTCCGCTGCGGCAAAAAGTTCCTCGTAGCTGCTTCCCTGAAGGGGGGCAAGGGAAATGCCAATGCTGGAAGTGATGCCGGCCTTTCGCCCATCTGCCTCAAGCTCCCGTGCAGCCTGCAAAAGCTGTCTTGCCTTCTGCTCGGCAATCGCCCTGTCAGGAAGCCCCGAAATGGCCGTCCTGACGGACGAAAAAGGCATGGCCGGTCTGGCCGACACGGACGCCCTGGATATACTCTTCCAGCTCGCTCATGCCAACATCCAGGGTAACGCAACCTTCAAAACGCTTCTCCTTCCAAAGGCCGCAGGTTGCCGTCAGCATGGGCACGCCCGTCACCTCATCGCGGTAGGGTCCGGTCCATGAAGCCTTTTTTACATGCCATTGCCCGCTGTGATACCATCCCGTCTCCGTGTAGTCATAGTTCCCGCCCACATAGCCTTCTGCAATGCGGATGCCGCCATTCCCGTCCCTCTCGGAATAACCGCAGACGAACCGCCGCTGAGGATCGTAGACATAGGGAGCGAACCAGAATCCGCCCCCCACGATCATGGGGTCCGATTCAATATGGTTGTTGAGCATGCGGTAAAGCGGGCCCTCCTCGTAAACGGGAAGGCTCGTCGCCGCAAGGGCAAATCCCTCTACCTTGAGCTGGAAGGTCAAAAGCTGCTGGTTGATTCCCCCGCGACGGCCTCGGCGCGGGATTCAAGATTTTCCTCCACCTGCTCTTCCATGCTTTCCTTGATCTGGAAAGCAGTAATCACTGCCTGGGATAACAGCAGCACACCAAGAAGTAGAGAACATTTCTCAAAAAAAGGTGCTGAATGCTGTGCTTCGGTTTCTCCATGGATCTCCCATCCTTCATCCCAGGTCAATGCAGGTAACTGACCGGGTTCACGGCCTGACCATCGATACGGACTTCGTAGTGGACATGGGGGCCTGTGCTGAATCCCGTGCTGCCCATATAGGCGATGAGCTGGCCGCGGCGCACATGCTGTCCTGCAGTGACCACAACCTGGGAGGCATGGGCATAACGCGTCATGATGCCATTCCCGTGGTCAATGTCCACCATATTGCCATAGCCGCCGGAATTCCAGCCGGCCTCAATGACGACACCATCTGCCGTCGCCACGATGGGCGTACCCATATCATTAGCAATATCTATGCCCGGATGGAAATCCGAGCCGTTCCAGCGAAGCCCATAGGGGGAGCTCACCACACCATCCGTCGGCCAGATGGAGGGTGTCGTCGCACCCACACCGGGTATCACGATTCCAGAGAAGCCAAAAGGCCCAACCTGTGCCTGCCGCTCCTTGAGCTGATTCCGAAGCTGCGTCAGGCTCGCCCTGCGCTTTTCCAGTTCCTTTTCCACCTGGTCAAGGGCAAGCCCCACATTCCGCACATCGGGCTGGATATAAGGCCCTCCCTGTCCCGCATGCTCACCGTCGCCTTCCATCGTAACAGAAGGCGGTGCCTCCTCGCTCGGGGCAATTCCCGAAAGCCGCCTGAGCTCATTCTCCATCTGGGCAAGCTGTTCTATCTGGTCCTGCAGGGAATTTGCCTTTCGGGCAAGCTGCAGGAGCTGCTCCTGCTGGATGCTGTTCACCTGCCGAAGTTCCCCGATTTCCGTCGCATTGTTCCGTGAGATGAACGTACTGTATACCGCATAGCTGAAGGCTCCCACAAAAAGCAGAGCCCCGATTGCCATGGATGCCAGTCCATACTGAAAGAGGCGGGCAGGCAGACGGACGCTGTGCACCGTCCCATTTCCACTGGGTATGAACTTGATGGTATATTCTTTCTTTCCTGACATTGCCATTTACCCCTTCCGCACGGCATCCCTCAATGCCTGCTCTTCTTCCTGGGTGAGCTTGTATTTGGATGTCCCTGCCTCAATCGGCTTTACATAGCTGCGGGAATCATCCCTGCCAAAGATGCTGGAAAGGACTACCCCATTATTCTCGGCATCCAGCAGAGCAACCGCATAGCTCAAATCGCTCCCCATGCCCTCAAAGGCACTGAACCTCACAACACCCACGCGGGTAATCGCCTTCTGGAGCAATGCCCCAATCCGCCGGTTCTCCTCATCAATGCGCCGGTTCTCCTCCACAACTGCCTTCGTCTCATCAATGTGGCCGATCAGCATCCGCTCCATGTTCGCGCCATCGACCCCTGCCATCATCTTGCGATATCTTTTCTTGAGATAGGACAGGTTGTAATAAACATTTCCCAAGACAATCAGCAAGATGACCACCAGGACAGACAAACCAACCATAATGTAAAAAAGATGGTTCATCATCGTGCTGTTAAGTGCTTGTATATCCATGAAATCTCTGACATCCCCCTTTTTCGCCCTTTCGGGGCTTATATCACACTGTGAAATTCTGTGCCAAGGAAACCTTTCTCAAGGCCTCGATCTTTTCCTGCTTCGCGCTATCATCCTGCATCTGAGTCATGCTTTGGAGGATGCGTTCCAGATCCTCCTCGGAGTAGAACTCGATCTCTATGCGGTTCTTCTTCTTGCCGCTGAGGATCTTCACCTTGGTTCCCAACAGCTGCCGCAGTTTCTCCTCCGCATCCCGCACATAGACCGCCTGCTCCTTCGCAGCCGATGAGGGTTTCTTCGGGGCAACGTCCTCCCCCGCCTGGATCCGTTTCACCAGGGCTTCCGCCTGACGCGCCGAAAGATCCTGTTCCTGTATCGTGTCCGCCGTTGAGCATTGAAGATCCTCATCCTCAAGGGCCAGGAGAGGCCGCGCCTGTCCCATGGAAAGGGTTCCATTGGAAACATAGTCCTGAACCTTTGGCGCAAGTTTCAGCAAACGAAGCGTATTGGCGATATGGGAACGGCTTCGCCCCAATTTGCCCGCCATGGCCTCCTGTGTCAGCTGGAATTCCTTCATCAGGCGGTCATAGGCATGGGCTTCCTCAATGACGTTGAGATCCTCCCTCTGGATGTTCTCGATCAGGGCAATCTCACTGATTTCCGCGTCATTGTATTCCTTCACCAGAGCCGGGATTTCCTCCACCCCTGCCAGCTTTGCCGCCCGCAACCGACGCTCTCCGGCCACCAGCTCATAGCCCCCGTCCGGCAATTTGCGCACCAGGACAGGCTGCAGCACGCCATAGCTCTTGATGGACTCCTTGAGTTCCTCCAGGGCACCCTCATCGAAATCCTGGCGCGGCTGGTAACGGTTCGCCCGAATGTCAGATACCTTGATTTCCTGAACCTTCTCTCCCGGAGGAACAGAAGCCACCGGCGTACTCTGGAGCAATGCGCCAAGCCCCTTTCCCAGGCCGCCATGTACCTTACTGGCCACGCTTGATTACCTCCTTCGCAAGATTCATGTATTCCTCCGCACCCTTGGACTTGCCGTCGTAAACAATGATAGGCTCCCCATAGGAAGGTGCCTCGGAAAGACGCACATTTCGCGGAATCATGGCTTTGTAGACCGCATCGCCAAAATTCTTCCGAACTTCATGGACGACCTGCATGGAAAGATTGGTACGGGCATCGTACATCGTCATCAGCACACCCTCGATCTTCAAATCGGGATTGAGGTTGTTCCGGATCAGCTGGATCGTATTCATGAGCTGGGACACGCCCTCCAGAGCATAGAACTCGCACTGGATGGGCATGAGGACAGAATCTGCCGCCGCAAGAGAATTAAGTGTCAAAAGTCCCAGAGAAGGAGGGCAGTCAATAAAGATAAAATCATACTCCTCCAGCACAGGGGACAATGCCTTCTTCAACCTGGTCTCCCTGGAAATCGCTGCCACAAGCTCGATCTCCGCACCCGCCAGCTCGATGTTCGAGGGCAGGAGGTCCACCTTGTATTCCGTCGTCCGGATTACCTCATGGATCTCCTTGTTGTTGATCAGCACATCATATACCGTCGCCTCCAGCTCCGACTTGTTGATGCCGAAACCGCTGGTAGCGTTCCCCTGGGGATCGCAGTCCACCAGCAGCACCTTTTTCTTCAAAGCCGCAAGACAGGCACAGAGGTTCACCGCCGTCGTGGTCTTGCCCACGCCGCCCTTCTGGTTTGCAATCGCTATCGTCCTAGCCAAATATCACCATCTCTTTTCCAAATCAACGTCCATTTCAAACACCATATTATTATAACGCATAGTTCAAATTTTGCCAAAGGCAAAATATACATATTGACGTTTCGACGAAACTATGTTTCGTCATAACGCATAGTTCAAATTTTGCCAAAGGCAAAATATGTTTCACGTGAAACAAATAGGGCCGACAGAAGATTGCCGGCCCCAAAATACATTCTCTTATCCACTTATCACTTGATGCTGTTCAGCCTTTCCGCCAGAACCTCAGCAGACTCATCGCCCTCCACCGGAGTGAGGATGGGCTGCAGTCCAAGCATGACGGTTCCATTCTCCACATGAGCATCCCCTTTGTTCTGGCCATGATTGTAGGCAGCGGCAAGATTCCCGAAAACGAAATAGGAACGCTCCATGGCACTCATGCCACCGGCAGGAGCCGGAGTAACGAAGTCCTTGCCATTCACCATGACCTTTCCATTCTTGGCAGTGACATGCTTGCCGCTGTATTCCGAAAGCTTCTCGGCATACTTGTCCCTCCGTGCCTCACTATTGGGATGGTCCGATGGATTGAGCAGCATCTCGCCAAAATTCTGCTTCTGAGGTCCCATGAGATCAATGAATTTCTGCATGACAGCAGCACAGGCACCGGGATTGTAATTCGTATGCAGGATGTAGTCAAAAGCAAGGCCGTCGGCTTCCCACTCCTTGCGCTTGTCCGCATGGACGATGGACTGGTTCAAGGTAAGGCTGCCAAGAACATTCCCCAAAGCAGTGTCCCCTGTGGCGGCCACCGCGATACTTGCCAGCAAGGTCTTGTCCATGTTGGAGGAAAGGCTCTTGATCATATGATCTTTCTGCCCATGTCCCATCTCATGCCCAACAATGGCAGCAAGCTCATCATCGTTCATATAACGGAATGTGCCGGTATTCACCATCATCACATGCCCCATGCCACATGCCGCATTGATGCTGTTATCCTGGCTGATGAAATACTTATAGGGACGCTCATTGATGCTCGGATCAACCTCCGCCACAGCAGCGGACAGATTCGCCATAATCGTGTCAAACCTCTGGCATAATTCATAATCATCATTGACCCCATAGTCATTCTGAAATTTCTGGAAAAGCATTTCACGCCCTTCCTCATCCGTATTGAGGTACCTATATTCCTTCATAATCTGTTCTTTTTGCTGCGCTGCTTGTGCCGCCCCAATGCCAATGCCAACAACATCCCCAAGGCCAATAGCGGAGGCTTCTGGCATGGAAACGGCAGAAAAACTCAAGGACATGCCCAGCACGGCAGACAATGCCGCTGCAGAGATCTTCTTCATGGTTTTCTTGCAAAACATCTTATCCCTCTCCCATAATTCAAAATTCTCATACACGGAATATTGTATCATTTTCGGTTGCATTTTTCAATACAGCGGGGCTTCCAATCTGTCTCCTCAAAGGTTCCTGACAGGATGCCTTTTTACTGCATCCTCTGAAGTATTTTCTCATTCATCCTTTCATAGGAATCCCAGTCTTCCGAACGGATGCCGATGCCCGTATACTTGAATGCGTTCCTCAATAGCCCCATGATATCCTCCGTGCCCTTTCCACCGGTCATCTTCTTTATACGCTCCTCGGACATGGATACAATCTCATGTGCAGCAGGATTCCGAACTTTTTCCTCCCTATCATCCAATTCGATGAGCATTTATTGCCCCGTTGATATTCTGTAAACTATATCTGCTTCCATCCCAAAGCTGGAATTTATTGGTTCAATCACAATTCCTATGGGATGTGAATATTGATATGCTAATGTTCATGTTTCGCCACAAATTCTCTGGGATGCTTCGGGGTTGACATGGAGCCTCTGGTGAAGCGGTCAGCCAGCCTTGCTGCCGCCCCGAGGTCTCGGGACTGGCAGCCCGGCAAGGCTACCGCTTCACCCTCTCCATATCAACCCGCTACGCAATCCCATAGAATTTGTGACTGAGCCAATTTATTTACCGCAGCTTCCGACCAATTTTTAATAGTCAGACTGTTATTTCCAGTCGATTGAATCATCAAATCCATACCACTTATATAGATGGATTGGAATTCCATCGGGGAGTAGAATGTCACCAGATCCAATGAATTAGTGTTCTGAATAACATCCGTTCCATCTCCTGCACCATAAAAGAACATATCTGCTCCTTTACCGCCTTGCATGAGGTCGGAACTGCTTCCAATGCCACCCCATAATGATGAACCACTGTCGCCAGCGAGGATGATGTCTGAGTCGTTATCTGCACCGACAATCACTTCAACCCCAGAGATGCCTCGACCATCCAGAGTTGCACCTTTGCTACTCATAAAGGCATGTCCAATAACATTTCCATCTGCAAAACCTTTAATATCGGCATCCAAGATGTAGTTGACTCGCTTGCCCATAATCGTACGATTGATATACCTTACCACATCATGTGCCCCTCGTTTCGGGCGAAACCCATAGGAGCAATCCAGAAAGCGTT
>Ga0256405_10003535_pt1 | contig 31947 bp, 26 predicted proteins | sample RumenRJG_02DNA_FD_189096 | JGI IMG/M metagenome (GOLD analysis project Ga0256405, IMG submission 189096) | Bovine rumen microbial communities from Lethbridge, Alberta, Canada - RJG_02 | ecosystem: Host-associated > Mammals > Digestive system > Stomach > Rumen | place: Canada: Alberta...
CGTCACGGGGTGCGACCTCCATGAGGTATACATTATAGTCATTGTCGATACGCATATCGAAATTATATGTGGTAGTGCCCATATCAAGGAGAGTCAGCAGACGCTGTATCTCGTTATGTATCTTGGTCTGTACATCTGCGGGCATATTGTAGGGGAAGCTTGCGGAAACAGGTACGAAGGGGTTCTCGCATTTAGGGTCGAAATGGTCATTGGCAAAACACCTGAATACCAGTTTGCCGTCGATGGAAAGACCGTCGCCTGCTATCTGGTAGCCGAACTTTTCCACAAATTCTTCCACGATTATTTTATGACCTCTTGAAAAGGACATAGCATATTCAAGCTTTTCGGATATCTCCTCGGCGGTATCGATCCTGCCGACACCCTTGCTTCCCGAGGAATCAACGGGCTTGACAATGACAGGAAAAGTGAATACGCCCTCTTTGAGGTCTTTTTCAGCGGGGGCTGTATCCTCATAGCCCCTTGCTTTAGGGGTGCAGAATCCGTTCTCGGCAAGGAATGCCCTGAATTTATCCTTATTGCAGAGGATATCAACCGAACGGTAGGGGCTTCCCGGCAGACCCATTTTTTCTGCTACATAAGCAGCCGTAGGTGCAGCGGGGTCGGAAGCGTATGCAAGCACGCCGTCAACGCCCTCTTTTTTTGCTACTTCCAGTACGGCATCCTTGTCCGTTGTGCTTACGAGATAGAATTTATCGGCAGCGTACTGACCCGGGTTATCGGGAAGATAATCGCAGAGAACAGTATAGCAGCCCAGACGCTTTGCGGTCTCAATGGCAACTACCTGCTGCGCTGAACCGCCAAGCAATAACAGTTTTTTCACTTTCTTTTTCCTCTTTTCAAGATCTTATTTAGACGTGCTGAGAATATTTCTTGCAATGTTGCGTTTGAGATCGATTTTTTTCCCAAAATCTTTTTCACCATATTCAATATGTAATCGAAACATTCCAGTTTAAATAATTTTGCCAGTCCCACATAAGTTATCACACCCAGGGGTATCTGTAAAAGCAGCGTCAGTACATCATTCATGTGCAGTAATGTTATGGAGTATACCAGTGCGCCCATGACTGTAGCGATTCCCAGTGATGGGAGTATATCCGTCATCTGCTCTTTATAGCCGTAATTCAGCAGCTTTCTGTTCGGTGATGCGTTAACAAAGCAGGATAGCAGTGTTGAACAGCACTGACCGAGTACGATAGCCAGCGGGGTATTGAAGACAAATACGGTGATAGCAAGTATACAGATACCGTAGCTTTTCTTTATGAATTCCAGTTTAAGGAACATATCGCTCCTGCCCTGTGCGTTGATAGCCTGCAGGTTAGCGGTATGTACAGGCCAGAATGCGTATACGAAGCAGTATGCCTGTAAAAAGGGTACGCAGGGCATCCATTTATCGCCCAGCAGTAAATGGATCAGTGGGCTTGCGACTACTGCTATGCCCATACACACGGGGAATATCAGGAAGGAACTGGTAACGATGGATCTTCGCATCATGCTTTTGATCTTGCTGTTATCACCGTTATGCTTTGAAAGCGCGGGCAGCATAACTCCCTGTATCGAGCCGTTGATATTGTTTATGATTATTTCGGGGAACTGCTTGCCTCGGTTACAGTAGCCCAGTTCTTCTTTTGTATATTTTTTGCCTATTACAAGATTCTGGAGTTCACGGTAGATAACGTCTATCAGAGCGGATACCATAAGTTTCCAGCCAAAGGAGAACAGGAGTTTAACGCGGTCCCATTCGATGATGCGCTTGGGTCTCCACTTAACTATAAGGAGAAGCAGTATACATACAGATATACGGCTTGAGAGCTGCTGTCCTACCAATGCCCATACGCCGCAGCCGCATAAAGCCATAACTATACCAACAGTACCCGATATGAAGACTGAACCGATGGTACAGTACATAAGTTCCTTGAAACGCATCTCTCGTGCGACCTTAGCGTTCTGTATCGAGTTGAATGCACCCGGTATCAGTACCAGTGCCAGTACCCTCAGCAGGTTTTTCAGCTGGGGCATATCGTAGAAAGCCGCAACAAAGGGGGCTGTGAAAAACAGTACAATATAAAGTACAATTGCGATAAACAGGCTGATATGGAATATCGAGGAATAGTCATTTTCCTTGACATCCTTGCGCTGTATCAGTGCGGTGTTGAGACCGCTCTGTACAAACACCTGTGAAATGCTTATAAATACTGTCAGCAGGGTGATGATACCGTACTGCTTGGGTCCGAGTATCTTGGCGAGTACAAGCTGTACTATAAAGGCTATGCCCTGATAGCCCGCACGTTCAAGAAACTTGAAAAACAGAGATTTGATAACTACTGATTTTTCAGCCTGGCTATTCGGACTTTCAGCCTGATCATTTGAATTATCAGCCCGGTCATTGAGTTCAAGTTCTAATTTATCTTTTTTTAAATCCAAAACGTATTTCTCCTTTTTGCTTCCTTACATATCCCCGATCATCTGAATATGTAATGGTTTGATCCGGACCAGTTGTAAAGCATTACCCATACAAACCAGTACCATCCCATAATGACAATGAGCGCAGCGTTGACTTTGATCTTGTCCTCGATCTTTTTACGCTTGAACGCATATGTGAACATAGGAACGATCAGTATAGTGAACATATCGCAGTAGAGCGATATTCTTATGCCGTATATCGTTCTGAACAACAGGAGAACGTATGTGTAGAAAGCAAATCCCAGAACGGGCAGTATTCTGATGTTTTTATCATAGTCGGGTTTGATCTTTTTGATGATACGCAGAGGGATCAGCAGAAGCAGGAACCTGTATACCCAGTCAAAGAAAACGTGCTTGTTGAAGCCTCTTATTCGCAGATAAACGGTGGTATCCGAGCTGAATACGGCTTCGATGTTTTTTGCATACTTTTCAGGCAGCAGGGAAAGTACCAGCAGCAGGCGGCTTATGCTTCTCAGGTTTACGATCAGCAGGAGAACGGTCACCACGAAGGCGATCTTTGTTTCCTTATTTTTCTTGCCGTTGAGGAACTGAGCGACAAATATGAAAATAAGTCCGAATACCGCCGAAAAGTGGAATGAGAAAGCCACGATGAAGCACGCGACCATCTTGCGGTATTTTTTTTCTGTCATATATACGTAGAACAGCATGATAAATACTGCCGATACGCTCTGTTTCATAACGTTGAAGGAGTTGTTGTAGAACAGGAACATATAAGCGAGCATCGTCTGCCACATAGGTGTTACAGAACGGTATTTATATGCTATCAGGTATATCGGGACTATTACCATCACCTCTGAGGTGAAAAGAAGTGCGCCCGCATCATCGGAGAAGATCGACGATATATATGCAAGCAGGGCATATCCCACAGGCTCGGTAGTAAGCTCGAAAGTTTCGGCGAAGGTAGACGTATTCGCAAGATCGAAAGTTCTTATGGCATATTCAAGAACGTCTTTACCTACAGTATCCGCACGCATACCGGCAAGAAGCGACGGTATCAACAGTGCGATGAAAGAATAGAATATCGCTAAGCGTTTAGCAATTCGTTTTTCAGTTTTTATATACAGATCAAATTTCTTTTCTGCCTTATAGGTGAAAAAGCACGTAAGAGTGAAGACAGTAAGATATAAAAAAGTACTTGCACTGATACTCATTAGATCTCTCCTATAATATTATTTATCTTAAAACGGTTTTCTGACGTATCCCGACCGCAGACGAGGATCATCATCTGTGATCGGCATACGTGAAGACCCGATATGGATTTTCACTATTTATAATGACTTTTGCCGTGATCGTTCTTACGATCTTTTTATCTTCTTTTTCAGATCGGCTATGAAAGGAAGTAGGTCCTTGACATCATATTTCAGCCTTTCGTACAGGGTAAGCTCGTTGTATACCCCCGATGCTTTCATTCCTTTAAGGTCATTAAGGTGCTGATAGTATATCAGTTCCTTACGTTTTATGATATGTTCGATCTCGCTGTGATATTTGCCTTCGGTGAATTCATCGAATTCTTTCAGCAGACCGCAGTGACGGTCGAAGAAGTTCTTTTTCAGCTTTTCGGGGTCAGTCTTTATTGAACCTGAAGCGGAGTTAGGGTTGTTTGTGCGGTAGGCGCTCATAATCTCGTTGAAGTAATGTGCACAGCCGTCATAGGTGGTGACAAGTCTTACTACAAGATCGAGTGATGTGGAAAAATTCAGTATAGGACGCAGATTTTCTGTTCTGCCCACGATAGATGCTGTGGGAGTAAAGTCCAGCATAATAAGTTCGCCTACGGATATATCGGTACCCTCGGGCTTTTCCAGGGCTTTGTACAGCTTTTTGTCGTTCCACATTTTTCGGGGGTAGAAAGTTTTGAGATAATTGTCATCTGTATCCACCACATTTGCGTTATGGAAAGTCATATTACATTCGGGGTGATTTTCAAGATAGTTCACCTGCTTTTGCAGTTTGTTCTCATCACACCAGTAATCGTCACCTTCGCATATAGCGAAATACTTTGTCTGTATAGCGGGTATAACGTACTTCTGAACGATGTTTATGCCCTTGCTGTAACGGTTCTCTTCCTGTATGATAGTCTGTATCTTATCGGGATACTTCTGTGCGAACTCTTCAATGATAGCTATCGAGCCATCGGTCGAACAGTCATCATGGACAAGCACCTTATATTCAAAATCTGTTTTTTGTGTGCAGATGCTCCCAAGACATTTTCTAAGCCATTTTTCGTGATTGAAGCTTACAATGCAAACCGTTGCGATGGCAGCCATTTATGCTATCTCTCCTTTTACAATTTATATCCGTCAGCCACGCCTTTGAACATACTTTTCAGCTTATGGAATTTATCGTTCTCGTAAAGCAGTGTCTGTATCATTCTTTTTACAACTCTCACATCAGACTTGATACCCAGCTTGTACTTGCGTTTCAGGTAGATGCTGTTGCGCACCCAGTAGTATTTTCTGAGAGGGGAGTGGTTGAAGATGATGATATTTTTTCCGAAGAATTTTTTTGAAGTGCTTCTTCCGACTTCGTGGAGGAAGCCTGTATAATTGAGTCTTATTATCTTGCAGCCGTTCCTTGTCAGGGCGTAGCAGATATCATAATCCACCATATCGATGAACAGTTTTTCATCAAATCCGCCCACGGCTTTGATACACTTAACGTTATTGAACGCCCCTGAGGTTATACAGAAACTGACTTTTTCGTACTCCTGTGTCATACCGAAATCGACTTCAACGCTTCGGTCTTTGTACTTTGAGGTTATTATACCAATGTTATCCTTGGCACGTTTTGCGAACCTGTCGTATGTTTCAATGATATCGGGTTCACATACGGTATCCTGATCGAGGGTCAGCACCCATTCTTCACCAAGTTCGTCAGCTTTATCGATGATCTGGTTCAGGGCTTTTGCAATGCCGTAGTTATCATCGTTTCTCACATAAGTGATATTATCGTATTTTGCCGTAAGTTCTGCTATCTCGTCGATGTTTTTTGAACCGTTATCGATGAGTATGAGTTCGTTCACCTGCGGTGCGATAGCCGAGATATTTTCCTCCAGCCTTTTTATATCGGGATTATACAGCACTATCCCTGCGGCATGAGCCATAGTTCAGACCACCCTTTGAAAGATCATTTTTTATATTCTGCGAGGAATCCGTCATAGAATTTCTCACGCTTTCTGATAAGCTTTTCTCTGCTGAATTCGCAGGATTTTGCAAAATTCTTTTTTGCCAGTTTTTCAAGATCGGTACCAAGTACACGCTGTACCGCTTTTACTACCTCGTCGGTACTGCCTTTTCTGAAAAGGCAAACTTTCGGGATAAGCTCGGGTATTCCTGCGATGCTTGTTCCTATAACGGGACAGCCGCGGCTCATAGCCTCGATAACGGCTCTGGGCAGACCCTCCTGCTTGCTGGGCTGTACGTAGAGATCAAGCGAATCATAATATTCGGGCATTTTATCTGCCGATAGATTGCCGACGAACTTGACCTTGTCCAGAACTCCAAGTTCCTTTGCAAGGTCGCGGAGGAAATAATCGTGCTTCGCACCGTTGTAGCCTCCTGCCAGACGGTATTCCACATCGTAGCCCATATCTGTAAGGGGCTTGATGGCGCGTATAACGTATTCCTGACCCTTATAGCGGGTATCAAGTGCAGCTGCAGTACCAAGCACAAGCTTTTTCTTTGCATCGAAGCTTTTCAGCTTTTCAAGGCGCTTTTCCAGTGTAGCTTTCTGCGGTTCGTCGATAACGACATTTGAACAGCTTACTGTCTTGCCCTTGGTGGGGTAGCGCCTTTGCAGGAACTGACCTGTAACGTAGTAAACGTACTTAGCATCACCGATTATGCTGCGGGTCTTCCAGTACATATAAGGTGCAACTGCCTTGCCCAGCAGACCGTGATTCCAGTAGCTGTCCCATGAACAGCCGACGCTTTCGACTATATAGGGCTTATTGTACTTTTTGATATACTTTACAGCCAGCTGTGCGATGGAACTCTGTGTTCTCAGCACAAAATAATCGTTCTCTCTTACGCACTTTTCAACTATCTTCTCAGCCTTGGGCTTATTTTTCAGTATAGTCTTCGGGCTTTTGAAGTTCGGCACGCTGATGACCTTTATCTGCGGCGGCACAAGTGTGAATGTCTTGCCCTCCACGGGCTTTGTGCGTATCATGAACGTTATTTCGTCTGCAAGATACGAATATCTCTCATAAAGTTCATGGTAGGCAAATTCGTAATAATTGCCATCCTTATCGTAAAACAGAGGTCCATCGTGTATAAAAACCAGTTTCATTTAAAGTAACTCCTTTTTGCGGGGCTTTATTTTGTGAGCATATCATGCCACGCTTCCATATTGCGGTCAAAGGAGAAGTTCTCCTCCCATTTTTCCATAGAAGCCCTGCTAAAGTTTTTCCATTTATCTATATCGACTGAAAGCTGCATAACAGCATCTGCCCAGCCGTCGGTATCTTCTTTGTCGTCAACGAGGATACCTGTTTCGTTATTTACGACCACATTGCTGTTGAATCCTACATCGGAAGCGATAGAGGGAAGTCCCGTAGCCATATACTGCACCAGCTTGAATCCGCCTTTGCCCAGTGAACGCTTGATGTTCAGCAGGGGCATTATGCCGATATGGGCTTTAAGCATCTCTGCGGGAACGATATCTCGTGCCCAGAGGATATTTTCTATTTTAAGGTATTTAGTTTCCGATTCCAGCGGCAGATTGCATATCACCGTCAGTGTGACAGTCTTGCCTGTTTTTTCTTTTACTGCCTTTGCCGCCTTGTCAAGTGCGGGAACAACGTTCCTTATATGCTTCAGTCCCGAAGATGAACCAACCCACAGGATATTCACCTTTTCGCCGTAAGAGGCTTCTCTTTCTCTGTTGACGGTATCCTTGTCCTTAACGGGAAGGTCGCCGTCGGTAGTAGGCAGAAAAGCTGTTATCTCTTTACAGCGGGGGATCAGTTTATTTTTCAGATATTCACTTGTGACGATTATACGGTCGCTGTGCTTCTGCAAAAGCCTTGCTTCGGCTTTTGTGATCTCGTTTATGCCGAAAATATCGTCATCGAAATCCCATATCACCTTTGAATTTTTCAAAATATGCTCGTACATAAGATTTATGGGGAACACGCAAACCTTCGGTACTGCCGCGCGGGATATCACAACGATATCGGGCTTGGCGATCATATCTGCGGCAAAATTGCGGAGATTTCTGAAAAATATCATCAGGTGGTACTGTATCTTGCAGATGAGGGTCGGAGAATTTGAGTATTTTCTGAACATCTTATCTGTGACGGTAAATCTGTTCGTTACTTTGGCGTCCTTTATCTTTTCAGTATACTGCAAGATCCTGTAATAGCTTGCCGCGTGGGTAAAGCCCCTTGTATATACCGAAATTTTTTTCATTTCACCATGCCTCCGATTTCAGCGCTTTGAGCCTTTGGTGCTCTGGCGCTTTCTCATGCTTTTTTTATATATTTTCAGCAGTCCCATATTATACATAACGGGACGTATCTTCCGCTTTATCCTGTTTTTAAGCTTAAATGTAGCGGGGAAGTATTTCCTTTGCAGGGCACCCATCGACATATTATCGAGATCGGCGTACATTTCTTCCCTGCGTGGGTTCGGCTTGGCAGAAGTTACCATCATGCCGCCGTTTATCGCGCTGTCTTTATCAAAATCCAGAGGTTCAACGTCCAGATATTTTTTGATCTCTTCAAATGCGGCAGCGGCTTTTTCGTTGTTTACCAGTACCTGAGATACGCCTATGCCGTCGTCCATTCTCGGTGCTGCGCCGCTTACGTACCAGTAATCGCCCGCAGTAAAGCTGCTGCGCCTGTGTTTGCCCTTGGATTTGCAGTCATAGCAGGAGGGTCTTGAGATCATCTCCTTGCTGTAGAACTGGAGCATTGGGTCAACATCATAAGGCTCGTCGTACTCGGTGCCGTCGCTGTATACCACTCTCATGGTAGTGCTGCCGTAGCCGTAGGTCTTTTCACGGAACCTGACTTCGCGGATATCCTTGCCGCTTTTCTTTTTGTGCCATGAGAGATATTTCTTCCAGAATTTAGGTGATGGAACACCCTTGCAGATGATATCCATGGTATAGAGATCATCGGGGTCTTCACCCAGATAATTCAGCAGAGCCTCAACCTGACAGGGAGTGCCCGAAAACAGCACTTTTCTGCCGTCACGAAGGAATTCCTTGACCTTTCGGTAATTATGTCCCACTTCACTCTGTACATATTTTGATCTGTTGAATTTTTTGATATCTTTTATATTTTCGATATAGCTGTGTCTTACATTGAAATTATCATCAAATCCCACACCGAAAACGACGCCGCCCTCACTGAGGACATATTTTGCGGCTGCCGCAAAAAATCCGCCCGAAGTAGAGGTCTTGCGGAGTTCCTTGTTCCTGTTTTTTACAAGATATGCTTTTGGCTTGTTAGCCGGTGTATCCTCATTGAGAACGGGACAGACCTTAACACATTTATTACATTCAACGCACAGCACCTCGCAGACCTCGGGGTATAAAAATCCGTCCTTGTCGGGGGTCATTTTTATACAGTCCCTGGGGCAGCTGTTCATACAGGCGCTACAGCCGCAGCAGTCTTTTTTGACACGCTCTGAAATATTCATCGTTTGATCCTCCGAACCTGATCGTTCGATCAATTTTTAAGTGAGTCTGAAAGATAGTTCCAGGAATATTTCCTTAGCTTGTCAATATTTTCAGTCACTTCATCATAGTTAATGCTTTCGGTAATGAACCTGTCCTCCCAGACATCGTTCACTACACGGTCTTTCATACCTGCGATGGAAAGCAGAGATTCAAGACGGGAGAATGTATCCTTGCTGCTGTCGGCGCTGTGACGCCTGAACACCATCACATTTTTATGGTAAATAATGGAAAATACTGTGCCGTGATAGGAATCCGTACATACATACTCAGCATTTTTTATAGCGCTTACAAAATGGGATGGGTCGGGGTTATCCACGAACTTAGCATTGAGTTTTGTGTCATACTCCGATATCTCGCCGAAAAATGGCATCATAACGATAGGCAGACCTGTCTTTTCAGCCAGTTTCAGCACACATTCGCGGGGCTCTCTTCTGTTTCCCAAAAAATAGCAGAAGATATATTTGCCCTCGGCTACGGGCTTTTCAGGCTGTATATCATCCCATTCCTCTGCCTTGAAAAGCAGGGTGGGGTCGCAGACCACGGGAACCTTTTTTCCTGTAAGCTGTTTTACGATGACTGCTCCTCTTTTTTCTCGGACAGAGATATGATCGAACTTGCCTAAGAATTTTTTGTAGAAATCTTTAAGCAGCGCGGGAACTTCAGCAACACCGAAGCTTGGTGCATAAGCGACGCGCTTTGTACCGCTGTTCAGCCAGTTGAGGGTATAGAAATCAGAACCGCTGTTGATGGGGTTCCACACCTGATCGCTGCCCAGCACAGCCATGCTGTACTTGCCTGCGGCTTTTTTCAGCTGATCGTACCCTACGTACTTGGGTGAAGCGGTCATATACTTATCAACGAACTTATCGAAGGCTTTGTTTCGCCTGCTGATGAGTTCGCCGTTCTTTTTCTGGAAAAATTTTCTTTTTACAAAAGACCATCTTTCTGCCATGATAGACGGGATAAGCAGCTGTATGAGATACTTGTAGGCTGTCTTTCTGGTCTTTACGTATTTGATATATTCGTTGTCATAACCGAGCTTTGTAACGGCCTTTTGTGTTGCGTATGACTGCAATACGCTTCCAAAATTCCTTATATTCGGGCATACTACAACAGCGACTTTTTTCATATCGTTTCTCCTAGATTAATCATTCATTTTTTTGCGCAGTAATTGTCTGCTAGGTGAAATTCCATAATTCACACTCTTTAAATTATACCAAATTTTGATAAAATTTTTCAAGTGGCAAACATTAAAATTCCATGAACTTCAAAAAATAATGAAATCAAAATGTTTTCTTAACATAAAAAACCGGTGCAAAATCACAGCGGACTTGCACCGGATAAATTCGGACTTTAGGAATTGCCGATCTTGAAAACGAACAAAACAGTCTTTATTATAATACCAATATCCACGAAAACAGAGCGTTCTTTTATGTACTTTCTGTCAAGCTCTATCTGCTCTTCTGTTGTAAGTGAGTTCTTTCCGCCGATCTGCCAGTAGCAGGAGAGACCGGGTGTTACCAGGAGCCTGTCATCAGGAAGATTTGCCTGCTCTCTGGGAATAAAGGGTCTTGGTCCTATGATCGACATCTCACCTTTAAGGATATTGATGAGCTGAGGAAGCTCGTCGATAGAGGTCTTTCTGATGATATGACCTATCTTGGTGATGCGGGGATCGTTCTTCATCTTGAAGGTAGCGCCCTTGCATTCGTCCTTGGCGAGAAGTTCCTCAAGCTTTTTATCAGCTTTTTTATACATTGAGCGGAATTTGTAGATCTTGAAGATCTTGCCGTCCTTTCCGACTCTTTCCTGCATATAAAAAGGACTGCCGAAATCATCTATAACGATGAGTACCATAACTACCAGCATAAGAGGTGCCAGCATTATGAGTGCTATCAGGGAAGATGTAACATCAAATGCTCTCTTTATTTTTTCATATACAGGTTTCTTTCTGTAAAGTATGCTGTGTGAAACGGTAATTTCTCTTTCCTGCAGCGCTGTTTCGCTGTAAGATGTCATTTCGATGCTGCCTGCCAGAATGCTTGTATCTGTCTGTGCACTTAAATTCATCATTTCTCTCTCCCCATTCTCAATAATCTCAAGGTTTTCCGCTGGCGTTGAAAGCCATACTTACGAATGATGTGTTTTTGACATAAGATCCGGAATCTCTTCCGGCTGCCCTGCGCGAATGAAACGACCCCATTATAATATTGAAGTTATATTTATTATATACATATGTATAAATGATGTTCACTTGTTTAAGCCGGACGTCAGCTTAATTAAGCGATGTTTGCGGCCTGCTCGAAGAACAGCAGGTTGCTTTTTGTTAAATATATTATATCACGCATATCTTCAAAAGTCAACACATTTAATCTTTTTCATCACTATAAATAATATACACCGCTTTTTTTTAGTATAATTTCAAAATTATATATATACGTAAATTTGCGGCAATGATTTGTGCATAAATTTAATGAATTTAAAACTAATTTACTTACTACATGGCCGAGATTTATGTGTAAAATACAGAATTTTACATTGTTATTATATTATCATTATTGTTAAATGGGTGACAGGATAATATTATTGCATGGCAGAATGTGGATATTGTATTTTGTTAGTCTTAATTGGTTAAAATTACCGATGCAATTAAACGTGAGTTACTTGACATATCGAACGAAATGCAGTACAATATTGAGTATATAATATATGTGATTTCACTGATTTGTTATGATTCAGGGTGATCCGGAAATTAAAAGGAATATTTATGTAAACGATATCATCACCCCATAATAAAGGTGTACAGATGCTGTGTGGAAATATGGCTGATGGGGCTGATATCGCGTAAAAAGCTTGTTATTGCCACATATTCAACTGAAGATGACAAGCTGAACTGGGGGATATGGAATGAATATAATCTTACTGTCCGGCGGAAGCGGCAAAAGGCTTTGGCCCCTATCGAATGATGTGCAAAGTAAACAATTCATACGACTGTTCAAGAATGATAATGACGAATATGAGTCGATGCTTCAGCGTGTATACCGTCAGATAACATCGGTAAGCGATGCGGGAATAACTATTGCGACATCGCGTTCACAGGTAAGCGCTATCAGAAATCAGCTGAGCGACAAGGTATCTGTATGTATAGAACCCTGCAGACGCGATACTTTTCCTGCCATAGCACTTGCGTCGGCATATCTTCACGATGTGCAGAATGTTGACATGGAAGAATGCGTGATAGTATGTCCTGTTGACCCTTATGTTGACAACAGTTATTATGAGTGTGTAAAATCGCTGGAAGCTCATGTTAAAAAAGGTGATACCAATCTTACTCTTATGGGCATCGAACCTACTTATCCCTCGGATAAGTACGGATACATCATACCCGAGGCGAAGGATACCGTCAGCACTGTAAGGTCTTTCAAGGAGAAGCCTGATAAGGAGACCGCGGCGGGATACCTTAAACAGGGTGCGCTATGGAATGCGGGCGTATTTGCTTTCAAACTTGGATACCTTATTAATAAGGTGCAGGAGATTACAGGATATACCCGTTATGATGAGCTTCTTGAAAATTATGAGACACTGGAAAAGATATCCTTTGACTATGCAGTGGTCGAAAAGGAGAGTTCTATAAAGGTAGTGCGCTATTCGGGCGACTGGAAAGACGTCGGCACATGGAACATGATGGCTGAGGTGATGGCGGACGCTACAAAGGGTGATGTTACCCTGGATGATACCTGTGAGAATACGCAGGTGGTCAATGAACTGGGCATACCCGTGCTGTGTATGGGCTGTCATGATATGGTGATAGCAGTCAGCGGCGACGGTATACTGGTATCGGATAAAGAGCGCAGCGGATATATGAAGCCTTATGTTGAGAAGATAGCGGGAGATGTTCATTTTGCGGAGAAATCCTGGGGAACATACACCGTTATCAATACCGAACCTGAGGCTATGACCGTCAAGATAAAGCTATTTGCGGGAAATAACATGAATTATCACAGCCACAACTACCGCGACGAGGTATGGACAGTGCTTTCGGGCGAGGGCAGAGTGGTCATCGACGATAAGGTGATAACCGTAAAGCAGGGCGACACAGTCAGCGCAAAAGCGGGCGTTAAGCATATGATAATCGCTGATACGGATATGAGCATCATCGAGGTACAGATGGGCAAGGAGATCAGAAGGAAAGATAAGATCATATATGAATCCGAGTATGGTAAGGGCAAGAAGAAATGAGCGGCACAGGTGAAAATAATTACGGATGGATATCTACCCTGAGAGGGTTTGCGGCGCTGCTGGTATTCGCTGCGCATCTGCCGATACCGTGGCCTCATTATCTGGTAGGTTTTGCCATCGGCAGGGCAGGCGTTGCGATATTTTTCCTTATCATGGGATATCTTGCAGTACAGGCAAGGCAGAAAAGGACGAGAAAACAGTATCTGTTCAACCGATTTGTGAGGATGTACCCTGTTTTCTGGCTGATACTGATCGCTACATACATCGTGAAAATAATTGCGTGGAAAGCAAGTTTCTTCGGGCATCTTAAAGACCTGTTGTTCAATATGACGCTGTTCAATGAATTTCTGGGGTCGGGCTGTATTATCGGTACAAGCTGGATGATGCCAATACAGGTGGTATTCTTCGTGATACTGGCGGTTCTTTCAGTTGATTTCTTTGAATACATAAGCGGAGACATGATGGAGAAGATATTCATCATTGGCGGCGGAGCTACGGTAGTTATATCACTGCTTAGATTTATCACGGGAAAACCTTTCCCGACTGCTTTCGGACTGCTGCTGCTGCTTGGACTGATAGGTATACAGTACAAGGAATACGGCGATATCCGCAGTATACCAATATCATATCTTCAGATATATGCGATCGCTTTTGTGCCAAGTGTTTTCCTCTCGTACAAATGGGAAGCTATCGGATACATTGCGGCGTATGCGCTGGGTATAGCATTGTTCGTGCTTGCAGACAAGTACAAGGTATCGGTCGATGCTATGGACAAGCTTGGAAGTGTGGGATTTTCCTTCTTCCTTGCGGCGGATATACCGCAGATCATTCTTGAAAAGATCATTGATACGAATGGTTCGGTGATCAAGCTGATACTGTTCATTATCATAAAATTCGCGGCTAGTCTGGGTTTGGCATATGTGCTTACAAAGTACGTTGAAAAGCCCATGCTGAAAAAAGCTAAGAGCATCGAGATGTCGATGAAATAATTAATGTAGAGGCTTCGATTATGAAAAAGATCTTACATATTTCAAAATACTATTATCCCTTTATAGGCGGAGTTGAGGAAGTTGCGGCTGACATAACTCTGGCGCTGAAAGGGGAGGACTATGAGCAGAAGATCATCTGCTTCAATGAGGATTCCACTACCGATGGTGTGACTACACACAGGGGCGAGACTGTTCATGATGACGTTAACGGCGTTGAAGTCATTCGCTGCGGTTCGGTGGCAAAAGTGGCTTCTCAGGCGCTTTCCGTGACTTACTACAAGGAACTCAAAGATGTGATGGAGAGCTACAAGCCCGATATCATCGTGTTCCATTATCCTAATCCCTTTGTATCTCAGCTGCTGCTCAAATACAAAAAGAAGGATTTCAAGCTGGTGGTGTACTGGCATCTGGATATCACCAAGCAGAAGATGCTCTCGAAGCTGTTCTACAAACAGAACATTGATCTGCTGGAGAGGGCAGACAGGATAATCGCCACTAGCCCGAACTACATAAAGGGAAGTCCGTTCCTGAGCCGTTTCAAGGACAAGTGTACGGTTATACCCAACTGCATCAACAACGAGCGTCTGAAAGTTACTCCCGAGATCGAGAAGCTTGCGGCTAAGATACGCAATAAGTACAAGGGTAAGACCATCTGTTTCGGACTGGGCAGACATATACCTTACAAGGGCTTTATCAGGCTGGTCGAAGCAAGTCGTTATCTTGATGACGATTTTGCTATACTTATCGGCGGAAAGGGCGAACTGACAGGTATGCTGATGAAGGAAGCATCGGGCGACAGCAAGGTGCATTTTCTCGGTAAGATCAGTGACACCGAGCTTATCGCTTGTCTGATGGCTTGCGATATCTTCTGTTTCCCCTCGGTGACAAAGAACGAAGCTTTCGGTATTGCGCTGGCGGAGGGTATGTATTTCGGCAAGCCTGCGGTTACTTTTACTATCCCCGGCAGTGGAGTTAACTATGTTAACGTCAAGGACGTTACGGGTTTTGAATGTCCGAACTCTGACAGCAAGGCTTATGCAGAGGCTCTCAAAAAGCTGGCGGGAGATCCCGAGCTGAGAAACAAGCTTGGTAGTGCCGGCAGAGAAAGAGTGCTGGATAATTTCACTTATGATATCTTTGCGGATAACATCAAGAAAATGATCGGAGAACTTTGATACTGATATAAAAAACGAATGGCATCTTTTTATGGGATGTCATTCGTTTTTTATATATGATTATAAACCAAAAAACAGCAGCTTCCGAAAAAGCTGCCGTTTTTATCATCATGATCGATCCGCTTGCACGAAATTACCTAACTGTAACAGTAATAGCGTTCTTGATAGCACCGTTGGTATCCCACTTGCCGTTTACTCTTGCAGCAACAGCGACCTTATAGGTCATACCGGGTGTCAGGTTCTTAGGAGTAACGTAGCTGTTGTTAGTGATGTTGGAAGTCTGAACTCTCCACTTACCAGCCAGATATACAGCGATACCGTACTTGTCAGCACCATTTACCTTGTCCCAAACGAACTGGATCTGGTGGTACTGAGAGTTGGTAACTGCTCTCAGATTAGCAGGAACAGTGTCAGAAGTATCGGAACCGGAAGAACCTACAACTGCGGTAGCAGTGTTGATACCGTATCTGAGGTTACCGCTGACGTAGTCGCCTGTCAGGGTGGGCTTTTCGATATTGAGAGTCAGCTTGGAACCGTTGTATGTAGCGCCGCTCTTTACCTTCAGGGTGAATGTACCCAGAAGATTGTTTGAACCGAGGGTAACAGATGATGTAGCATTATCGAATACGTTGACGTACTGGCCGTTAGTGAAGTTATCAATAGTGCTCAGGCCGCTTACAGCGAAACCGAAGCTGACAGAGTCGAATACGTTCTTGTCTACATCCAGGACCATTTTACCTGCAGAGATCTGTCTGTTTGTCAGATTGCTGAGGTATACGGGAACGGAAACATAAGTGCTGCCGTTAGAAGTGCTTGCCTTTGCTGCGCCCATCTGCAGGTTAGCCTTTACGTTGTAGATCGTTCTCATAGGAGTCTGGGTTTTCTCGCCTGTGGACTTATTGATCTTAACAGCGTAGATGTGTGCGTTGTTCATAGCTGAAGTCATATTAAAGGTTACAGACTTTGTGGTGTAGTTCAGCTTTGTCCAGTTGAACTGATCTACCTTGTTTGTGCCCTTTGTAGCGCTGGAGCTGTAGTACCATTCATAGTTAAAGCCGTCAGTGCCATATGATTTATCATCTTTATCGAGGGTAACTTCCATGGTAAAGGAACTGCCTGTCGGACAGTATACATCGCCTGTGAGAAATGTGCCGTCATACTCAAAATCGCTGATATCAGCTGCGCCGGCTACGATAACATTTCCGGCATTTGCAAATGGTGCGGGAACAATGCCGGCAGCGGCAGAACCCATGAGCGTTACTGTTGAAAGAACTGCTGCGCATTTGCTTACAACTTTTTTCATGTTCATATTAAAGACCTCCATATTAATTTTAAGTGTTAAGTCAAGTACTATCGGGTCATTATCAGTTTTCTTAAAACTGCCAATTCTATAAAAGCCTATTCTCCCTGTACCTATTCTCCTTATGAACCGATTTCTTAACTTATTTAATTATATCATATCATCCAAATGCTTGCAATAGTTAAAATAAATAAATATTAAGGCCGGGGTTTATAACATTAGTATAATTGTATATGACATAACAATTTGTACACAATACAACTTTTTTATCGGCACTTTGTGAAATGTTTAGTATATTTTGAATAGGATAATATTCTTATATAGCATCGGTGAGAGACCACGCATAAAAAACGATATCATATTATGTGGAATTTCAGGACTGAAAGTCGCGGATGACTGTTCTGCTGAGAGATGGATACTGTTTGATAGTCGGTTTTCGTTCTTTATTATACTATATTATATATCGAATTGAAAGGGCTTCGTTTGAAATATTTCATAAAAGCTTTTTGAGAAAATTATTAGCTTGATGCAAATATCAAAACAATTAACCAATGTTTAAGCTTTTGCTTTGATGATCTGCGCTGATAACTTCCGTGATATCGGCGATCTCGCACAAGATCAAGTAAAAATAAATTTACCGATAGAATAGCTTTGATATATGATAAGTATGATATTTATCAAATATAGCTGAGCCGTTTTTATGTTTCGGTTTGTAGCATATAATGTTAAATTATTGATATTATCTGCGCAAATGCGTTTTGAATTATAATTTTAGCAAATTTAAATTTTTGATATATCTGATTAAATTTCAGACATTTTATCGAAATTTTCCATTTTGGATGATTATACCAAATATCAAAAATTCGATTGGAAATTTCGGCTAATTTGTCGGTTAACTATAATTTATATACATATAAAATTAATCAATTTAGTTCGTTCGCTGTTCATTTACATGAAAATATGTGCATAATTTACTGCTTTTGTAGCTCATTCGGTTTCAAATCGACCTAACTGCGCCGAGAATTCATTCTATTTTTACAAGAGGGATTTGACATATTCGCTAAAAAATAGTATAATATAAGGGATAATTAATTGTAAGACCGGCTGTGTTTCAAATTGTCGCTTTTGCACAGTCGGAATACACAGCTTATGATATACATTAATAATGGGAGTGAACGATATGAAAGGTATTATTCTAGCCGGCGGTTCCGGTACAAGACTTTATCCATTAACGATGGTAACATCAAAACAGCTTCTGCCTGTATATGACAAGCCGATGGTGTATTATCCTCTCTCTACGCTGATGCTGGCGGGCATAAAGGATATACTCATAATCTCGACCCCTACCGACCTGCCGAATTTTGAAAGGCTTCTCGGCGACGGCTCGGAATATGGTATCAGCCTTTCTTATAAGGTACAGCCTTCACCCGATGGTCTGGCACAGGCGTTCATTCTCGGTGAAGAATTCATAGGCGATGATGCCTGCGCTATGGTGCTGGGTGATAATATTTTCTACGGCAACGGCTTCGGAAGTATTCTCCGTGCCGCAAAGGAAAATGCCGAGAAAAATGACAGAGCGACAGTATTCGGCTACTATGTCCCCGACCCCGAGCGTTTCGGTGTGGTTGAATTTGATGAAAAGGGTCAGGCTGTCTCCATTGAGGAAAAGCCGAAAGAGCCTAAGTCCAACTATGCGGTGACGGGTCTTTACTTCTATCCAAAGGGCGTTTCTGCCAGAGCAAATGAGGTCAAGCCATCGGCAAGAGGGGAGCTGGAGATAACCACCCTCAACGAGATGTACCTTGATGACGGTCTGCTGGATGTTCAGCTTCTCGGACGCGGCTTTGCATGGCTTGATACGGGTACTATGGACAGCCTTGCAGAGGCGACAAACTTCGTGCAGATGGTACAGAACCGTCAGGGCATTGAGATATCCGCCCCTGAGGAAATAGCCTTCATCAACGGCTGGATAGATAAGGACGGACTGATGAAGTCTGCCGAGAAATACGGCAAATCTCCCTACGGCGCACACCTGAAAAAGGTTGCAGAGGGTAAGATAAAATACTAAGGAGCTTTTAAGATGGGTAATTTTACTTTCAATGAAACTAAGCTGAAAGGCGTTTACATAATCGACGTCAAGACCTACGGTGACAACCGCGGATACTTTATGGAGACCTACAAAGAGGACGATTTCAAGGCGGCTGGTCTTGATTACAGCTTTGTTCAGGACAATCAGTCAAGTTCACGCAAGGGCGTACTCAGGGGACTTCACTTCCAGAAAAATCACCCCCAGGCTAAACTTGTAAGGGTACTGAAAGGCGAGGTCTTTGACGTTGCAGTTGACCTTAGAAAGGGAAGCGAGACCTACGGACAGTGGGTAGGTGCTGTGCTTTCCGAGGAGAACAAGCGTCAGTTCATGATACCCCGCGGTTTTGCCCACGGTTTTCTTGTACTGAGCGATTACGCCGAGTTTGCGTATAAATGTGACGACGTTTACCACCCCGAGGACGAGGGCGGCATCATGTGGAATGACCCTGCCATCGGTATCGAATGGCCCGAAGCAGGTGAACTGATACTCAGCGAAAAGGATAAAGTACACCCATCACTGGCAGAATCCAAGATCGAATTTTAAGGAGAATATACCATGACAATATTTGTAACAGGCGGTGCCGGATTCATCGGCTCGAATTTCGTTTTCCATATGCTGGATACCTATCCCGACTACCGTATAGTATGTCTGGATAAACTGACCTATGCAGGCAATCTCAGCACTCTTGAACCCGTGATGAAGAACCCGAATTTCAGATTTGTGAAGATAGATATCTGCGACAGAGAAGCTATCTACAAGCTGTTCGAGGAAGAAAAGCCCGATATCGTTGTGAATTTCGCGGCTGAATCTCACGTTGACCGTTCCATCGAGAACCCTGAGATATTCCTGCAGACAAATATCCTCGGCACACAGGTGCTGATGGATGCTTGCAGAAAGTACGGAATACAGCGTTATCATCAGGTATCAACCGATGAAGTTTACGGCGATCTGCCACTTGACAGACCCGACCTTTTCTTCACCGAAGAGACACCCATACACACTTCTTCGCCCTATTCTTCTTCAAAGGCGGGTGCAGATCTGCTGGTTATGGCTTACCACAGAACTTACGGTCTGCCTGTGACCATTTCCAGATGTTCCAACAACTACGGTCCCTATCACTTCCCCGAGAAGCTGATACCCCTGATGATAGCAAATGCGCTGGCTGACAAGCCCCTGCCTGTATATGGTGAAGGACTGAATGTCCGCGACTGGCTGTATGTTGAGGATCACTGCCGTGCTATCGACCTGATAATCCACAAGGGCAAGGTTGGCGAAGTTTATAACGTCGGCGGACACAACGAGATGAAGAACATCGACATCGTAAAGCTGATATGCAAGGAACTAGGCAAGCCCGAAAGCCTTATCATACACGTTGAGGACAGAAAGGGTCACGATATGCGCTACGCTATCGACCCCACAAAGATACACAACGAATTGGGCTGGCTGCCCGAGACTAAGTTCGCGGACGGTATCAAGAAGACTATTGACTGGTACCTGAACAACCGTGAATGGTGGGAAACAATAATAAGCGGAGAATATCAGAACTACTACGAGAAGATGTACGGTAATCGTGCGGAGGTATGAGATGTCCGCGAAGCGCAATTATTCAACTGACTTGCTTCGTTGTATACTGATGATAATGATTACTGCACATCATATCATCGTTCATACATTAGATCTCAAAGCCCTCGGATCGGGCAATGTAAGACCCGATCAATTTCCTTTTTCACTGTTTTTGCTGAACTCGTTCTGCATCATAGCCGTTAATGCGTTTTTTTTCATCAGCGGTTATTACTCAATAAAACTGAAATCAAAAAAGATCGTACTGCTGTACGTTGAGATGGTGTTCTACCTGTTTCTGTGGTACCTTTCCATGCTTTTGACCAAGCAGTTCCCGCTGATGTCGGGACGATCACTGAAATATCTTTTCAATGTGGCGTTCCCGATCTCGACGTACTGGTTCATGGGTGCATACTTTCTGCTTTGTATACTTGCCCCTTTTGTAAACGAATTTATTGACTCCCTTGATGGGGAAAAGCAGAAAAAACTGCTGATAACCCTCAGCGTGGTCGCTGTTGTATACGGCTTTATATTCGACTGGGACGGCATCGGCAGAGGTCATACATTCCTGCACGGACTGTATATGTACTTTGTGGGTATGCTGTGCAGAAAGAACATGGAAAAGCTTCCAAAAAGCAAGCTTCTATATCTGGGGATATATCTTGCAACTTCGGCGGCTGTTGCCTTTGCGGCTTTTGTGATGTACAGACGCTCGCATTCCACCCTTTCGTGGTATATTTACAGCTACAACGACCCGCTTATCGTGCTGGGCGCTGTGGCACTTTGCCTGCTGTTTATTATCTGGGATTCATACGGACCGATATCGGAATTTTCGAGCAGGATATCAAAATATGTGCTTGCCGTATATCTTATAACGGTAAACCCGGCAGTAGTTTTTTATCCCGTAAAGAAATTCATGGAGACCCACAACAGTCAGCCTGTTGTCATCTCTTCGATAATCGTATACTCGATAGCACTTTTTGCTGTATGCATAGTTATCGATCTTCTCAGGGACAAGCTGTTTGCGGCGATAAACAGAATACTTCATCTGGAGGATTTATATGAAAATATTTGTAACTGGTATTGGTGGTCAACTCGGTTATGATGTTATAAATGAACTGAAAAAGCGCGGTCATGAGGCTGTGGGCTCGGATATTTTCGACAGTGTTGAACAGGATGTTGAGTACAGAAAGCTTGACATCACCGACAAAGAAGCAGTCGAAAAAACGCTCACGGAAGTAAGACCCGATGCTGTGATACACTGTGCCGCATGGACTGCTGTTGACGCGGCAGAGGATGAGGATAATCTCCCGAAAGTACGGGCGATAAATGTTGACGGCCCGCAGAATCTCGCAAATGTCTGCAAAAAGCTGGACTGCAAGATGATACAGATATCCACCGATTATGTTTTCGACGGACAGGGCGAAACTCCCTGGCAGCCCGACTGCAAGGACTACGCACCCCTGAATGTTTACGGACAGTCGAAGCTTGACGGCGAACTTGCGGTAGCCAACACCCTTGAAAAATATTTCATCGTCAGGATAGCATGGGTATTCGGCGTGAACGGAAATAACTTCATCAAGACCATGCTGAATGTGGGCAAAAAGTACCCAGAGGTACGTGTGGTAAACGACCAGATAGGTACACCCACCTACACCTTTGACCTTGCAAGACTTCTCGTTGATATGGCTGAAAGCGATAAGTACGGATACTATCATGCTACCAACGAGGGCGGATATATAAGCTGGTACGACTTCACCTGCGAGATATTCAGACAGGCGGGTTATGATACGAAAGTCACCCCCGTAACAACTGCGGAGTACGGACTTTCCAAGGCGGCGCGTCCTTTCAACAGCAGACTTGACAAGTCCAAGCTTGCAGAAAACGGCTTTGAGCCTCTGCCCGCATGGCAGGACGCAGTAGCCAGATATCTGAAAGAAATTAAATAATCGGGTGGTCATATAAATGTTTGACAATAATATAAAAAATGTATTTGTTACAGGTGCGGCGGGATTTATCGGCTCGAATCTGGTAACAAAGCTGTTCGGTATGCTTGATGATGTATGCATCATCGGGCTTGACAATATGAACGATTACTACGATGTAAGCCTGAAAGAGTACCGCATAGCAGAGATTGAAAAGGCTGAAAAGAACAGCAAGTGCACTTTTAAATTCTATAAAGGCGACCTTGCCGACAAGGCACTCATCACGAAGATATTTGAAGAACACAAGCCCGAGATAGTTGTGAATCTTGCGGCACAGGCGGGTGTGAGATATTCCATCGAGAACCCCGATGCTTACATAAATTCCAATATGATCGGCTTTTATAATATCCTTGAAGCCTGCCGTCACAACCCTGTTGAGCATCTTGTTTATGCAAGTTCTTCCAGCGTTTACGGCGGAAACAAGAAAGTTCCATTCAGCACCGATGATATGGTAGACCACCCTGTTTCACTGTATGCGGCTACCAAAAAGAGCAATGAACTTTTTGCTCACGCATATTCAAAGCTGTACAATATCCCGACAACGGGACTTCGTTTCTTTACCGTTTACGGCCCTGCGGGTCGTCCCGATATGGCGTATTTCGGATTCACCAACAAGCTTGTGAACGGTGAAACAATAAAGATATTCAACTACGGCAACTGCAAGCGCGATTTCACTTTTGTTGACGATATCGTTGAGGGCATAGTCCGTGTTATGCAGAAAGCCCCCGAGAAGAAAAACGGAGAGGACGGTCTGCCTGTACCGCCTTATGCGCTGTACAATATCGGCGGCGGCACTCCCGAAAATCTGCTTGACTTTGTGCAGATTCTCAGCGAGGAACTTGTCCGCGCAGGGGTACTGCCCGAGGATTATGACTTTGATGCGCACAAGGAACTTGTACCGATGCAGCCGGGAGATGTCCCCGTGACTTACGCGGACAGCACCGCACTTGAGCGCGATTTCGGTTTCAAACCGACCATCGACCTGCGCACAGGTCTGCGCCGTTTTGCGGAATGGTACAAGAATTTCTATATGGGAGGAAAGTAATATGAAGATCGCAGTTGCAGGAACAGGATATGTTGGTCTGTCACTGGCAGTGCTTCTGGCACAGCACAACAAGGTCACAGCCGTTGACATAGTTCCCGAAAAAGTTGACCTCATAAACAGCAAAAAATCGCCTATTCAGGACGATTACATAGAGAAATATCTTGCTGAAAAAGAACTTGACCTCACAGCAACTCTTGACGGCGAGAGCGCATACAAGGACGCTGAATTTGTTATAATCGCAGCCCCCACCAACTACGACCCGAAGAAAAATTTCTTCGATTGCAGTGCGGTGGAAGCGGTTATCGGACTGGTGCAGAAAGTAAATCCCGATGCGATAATGGTCATAAAATCCACCATACCCGTTGGATATACCAAGAGCGTGCGCGAGAAATTCAACACAGAGAATATCATTTTCAGCCCCGAATTCTTACGCGAAAGCAAAGCACTTTACGACAATCTTTACCCCAGCCGAATCATCGTCGGCACGGATATGGAGAACGATACTCTGGTAAAAGCGGCGCACAAATTTGCCGAGCTTCTGCAGGAGGGCGCAATAAAAGAGGATATCGACACTCTGTTTATGGGCTTCACCGAGGCAGAGGCTGTAAAGCTTTTCGCAAATACTTACCTTGCGCTGAGAGTAAGTTATTTCAACGAACTCGACACCTATGCCGAGATGAAAGGTCTTGACACACAGCAGATAATCAGCGGTGTCTGCCTTGACCCGAGAATAGGGAGTCATTATAATAACCCCAGCTTCGGCTACGGCGGATACTGTCTGCCGAAGGATACCAAGCAGCTGCTTGCGAATTACGAAGATGTTCCACAGAATATGATGTCTGCTATCGTTGAATCCAATCGCACGAGAAAGGATTTCATTGCGGACAGAGTGCTTGAAAAGGCAGGATACTATTCTTCAAACAGTTCGTGGGATTCCACCAGCGAAAAGAACGTGGTCATCGGTGTTTACAGACTTACCATGAAATCCAACAGTGATAATTTCCGTCAGTCTTCAATTCAGGGCGTTATGAAGCGTATCAAGGCTAAGGGTGCAACAGTTATAATCTACGAACCCACCCTTAAAGACGGCGAGACATTCTTTGGAAGTCAGGTCGTGAATGACCTTGACAAGTTCAAGTCTGAATCTGCGGCTATCATTGCCAACAGATATGACAGCTGTCTTGATGATGTACGTGAGAAAGTTTACACAAGAGACCTATTCAGAAGAGATTGATATGAACCATTCAGCCACTGTATTTCCGATACGCTTTCGGAAATGCTGTGGCATTTCTTGTTGCGGAAGTGCAGAATGATAGGAGATATTGTTACCGTCACAGTTGACAGACCATTAGGGAGTTATCACCCCGAGTATAAGGATATGTATTATCCGATAACGTAGCAACTCCCGAAGAAGCTAATTTGATTGTACAAGATGCGATTAAAAATGGCAAGATAATCTCTATAGCAGGTAATGGTTTAGGTAGTGAAGGACAGAACTCGTATCGTGCTATTATTGATACAGGAAAAGTAATTGGTACTAAAGGAGAAACGCATATTAGATTAATTTATGATGACTTTGATCAAGTCTGGACTGTCTTTCCGTGCAAAATTTCATAAAATAGGTGATATTATGACGATTGAAAATATAATGAAAAAATATGATAGTATGACAATAAATATGTTTGAGGATTATTTATTTATTGATGTAGGTGATATTGATGATGTTGATATCATTGTTGGATTTATAAAGGCGAATGATGAAACAAAAATACAGGAATATTCTGATATGATCTGCCACTATAGCGGTTATAAAGGTATTTTTTTAGATGGAAATCAGTATATAATTTCAAACGATAAAAATGAAGTTCATATCATAGATACAGTTGCTGCTGAATATGCAAAAAATTCATTAATCGAGATGGTTTTTGAAATTGATGAATTTATATTCCTTATTCGCCATAAAAAAGAATATATGGAATGGTTCAAACAAAACACGTATAGAATAAAATAATTTATGCGGAGGTGCAGAATGATAGGAGATATTGTTACCGTCACAGTTGACAGACCATTAGGAAGTTATCACCCCGAGTATAAGGATATGTATTATCCGATAAACTACGGATATATCGAGGGCATCATCGCCCCCGACGGCGAAGAACAGGACGCTTACATTTTAGGCGTTGATGAACCTGTTGAAAAATTTACGGGGAAAATAATCGCTGTTGTTCACAGGGCTGATGATGTTGAAGAAAAATGGGTGGTCTGCCCGATGGTTAAAACATTCAGCAAAGAAGAAATAGCGGAAAAGATACACTTTCAGGAACAGTATTTCCAGTCGGAGATAATAATGTAAAAAATCTGCCGCGAGGTCTGAAAAAAGACTTCGGGGCAGAAAATTTTTGTTGATTTTTTTGGAATAAAGTGTTATAATATATTTACGGCGAACGATTATCATTTTCGGTTCGCTGTAATTTATCGTACCGGAGGACAGCAAAATGTTATACTATATCAAAAACACTCTTGAAAAAGCGGAAGATACCACAAGCGGCAGACAAGGGGCTAAATATGTGGCGGTGCTTACTTCTGCGGAATGGGCAGAATATAAGGATACTTTCGATATGGGTATAGAAATGGATATTGATCTTACCTCGGTACACACCACAAAGGCTGAGGTGAACTACGATTCGCTGACGGGTACATTTTCTGTGCCTGACCGCAAATGCATTTCGGGACCGAAAACGAATTTTGCCTTTGCACTTGATGAGAAAGGTATAGTTTTCATAGATGACAGCGGCATGGTGGAAAAGATATTGCAGAACATAATCCGTACCAAAAAATGGGTACTGCCAAGCCTTGAAAGATTCATATATGATTTTCTTGAACAGATAGTAACGGGAGATCAGGCGGTACTTGAAACCCTGGACAAGGAACTTGATACCATCGAATCGAGGATACTTGAGGGTTCGGAAACTGATCCATCACTGAGAGTCAGCCGTATAAGAAGCGACCTCAGGGATATGCGTATACATTACGAACAGTTTCAGGATCTTGCACAGGAACTGGAAGAAAATGAGAACAATTTCTTTATAAAGGATAACGTCAGATATTTTCACCTGTTCAATCAGCGCATATCGCGCCTGCATGATATGACCGCTTCTCTGCGTGACTATTCTATACAGATACGCGACCTTTATCAATCCAGACTTGAAGTGAAGCAGAACAGGATAATGACTATCCTGACAGTGATAACATCTATCTTCATGCCCCTGACCCTTATCGCGGGCTGGTACGGTATGAACTTTAAATATATGCCAGAACTGGGATACAAAGTATCATACCCGATAGTGATCGTGGTCAGCGTACTTATAGTTATCATCAGCCTTATATTTTTCAAGAAGAAAAAATGGCTGTAAGGGTAAAGAGATATAAAAAACGGCAGAACGCCGCGTGGAGCTTTCAGTGCTTTACGCGGCGTTGCTTTCTATCAGACCGTCAGCTATTCTTATAATCAGTATGACCAGATATAAGATGACTGCGGGTCTGGTGAAAATGGTTATCATTACCTTCTTCTTCTCGCGGGATGTCTGACCGTCAGCGGTGCTGAAAGCGCTGGCTCTGGTCAGCAGTACGTAGAATCCGATAACTGCTGCAAGTATCTGCATGATACTGCTGACGGTGGAAGTATAGGCAAATCCCATAGCCTTGCCGAGTGTGGAGAAGCTCACGACGATATTATTCAGCGAGTGTATCACCAGTGACGGCATTATCGAATTACAGCTGACCGCAATGCAGGCGTACATAAGTCCTGTGCCGAAAGCCGCTACTGCCTGGGGGATATTTCCATGCATCAGACCGAAGCAAAGTGCTGAAAAGAAAATGGCAGGAAATTCGCCGTACTTTGAAAGGGCACTCAGTATCATTCCGCGGTAGACTATCTCTTCGATAAGCGGTGCCATAATGGCTATATACAGGAATTGAAGTGCTACAGCCGCTGTTGATGGCTTATCTATGGAAAAATCGGCTTCGGGTATGGTAACGCCTGCCTGATCCATGAAATTCACGAATATTGCTACTATGGCTGACATGACTATATTCATCACAAAGCAGGCGGGGAAGTATCTCAAGCCTGTTTTTGCTCCGTTGACCGAGGGCTTAAGATAACCTCGGAAGCTGAATCCCAGCACTATCCAGCCGAAAAGCAGGGTCAGTATCAGCGAGGACGTTGTCAGCGCTGTATTCATAAGCATGGAGTAGGTCGAGGTGGATATTTTGTCCGCATAATCACTTTTCAGAAGATCTACCGCGTTATTGTAGGAATGGAATTCCCCCGAAAGCACACGGCAGGTCACTATAACGCCCAATATGCTCATCATGGAAATAAATAGCCTGTACAGTATCAGCATGATGCCGAGTTTAAGGCAGTCGATCTTCAACGAGCTGTATTTCTCTCCGCTGTTATTCTGGATGTAGATGACTTCGTTGTTCAAATAGATGTCAGCTCCTTTTTGGATATATAAATTCAGTATATCACATAATCGTACAAAAGTAAAGTATTCGATAAAGCGTGATACTAAATTAATGGGGGCGGTGTATATACACGTACCAAAATATACGGTCGTATACTTTGGTATATGTTAGTATTTTTTTTGTCCACACATTTGAGTGGCAGTTTGTTGTTCGGTTGACAACACCATTGTGATGGTTTGTTTATAAATTGTAAATAAATAAAAGATATTTTGTGTAACCTCTTGCATTTTCATGTATATGAGGTATAATATATTTAGCACTCGGATATACTGAGTGCTAAAATGTTTGTAATAAATTTTAAGGAGTGGAAATATAATGGAAACCAAGCAGTTCAAAGCGGAGTCCAAAAGACTTCTGGATATGATGATAAACTCCATCTATACTCACAAGGAGATATTCCTGAGAGAGATAATCTCCAATGCCAGCGATGCTATCGACAAGCTGTATTTCAAGTCCCTGACCGATACGAGCGTAGGTCTCAACAAGGACGATTTTGCTATACAGATAAAGGCTGACAAGGAAGCAAAGACCCTTACTGTCGAGGATAACGGTATCGGTATGACCGAGGAAGAACTGGAGAACAATCTGGGTACTATCGCACAGTCAGGCTCTCTTGCATTCAAGACAGACAACGATCTTGGTGAGGACGTTGATATCATCGGACAGTTCGGCGTAGGTTTCTATTCCACTTTCATGGTGGCTAAGGAAGTTCGCGTGCTGACAAAGGCTTATGGCAGTGACAAGGCATATCTGTGGAAGTCCAACGGAGTTGACGGCTACACCATCGAGCCTGCTGAGAAGGAGACTGCGGGCACTGTCATCACTATGGTGCTGAAAGAGGATACCGAGGACGAGAAGTATTCAGAGTACTGCGAGACATGGCGCATACAGCAGCTGGTCAAGAAGTATTCCGACTATATCCGTTTCCCCATAAAGATGGATGTTGAGCATTCCAACTATGCCGAGGAGGGTGAAGAGCCTACCACCACCATCGAGACAGAGACCCTCAACAGCATGACACCTATCTGGAAGAAGAACAAGAGCGAGCTGACTGAGGAGGATTACAACAAGTTCTATTCTGAGAAGTTCCTTGATTATCAGGAGCCTATCGCTCACATACATTCCAAGAACGAGGGCATAGCTACCTATGATGCTCTGCTGTACATTCCTTCAAAGGCGCCTTTCGATTACTATTCAAAGGACTACGAAAAGGGACTCCAGCTGTTCTCCAGCGGTGTGCTGATAATGGATAAGTGTGCAGACCTTCTGCCTGACTGGTTCAGCTTTGTAAAGGGTGTTGTTGACAGTGAAGACCTTTCGCTGAACATTTCCCGTGAGATGCTGCAGCAGGACAGACAGGTCAAGATAATCGCAAAGAACGTTGAGAAGTCCATAAAGAACGAGCTTGCAAAGCTGCTGAAGAATGACCGTGAGAAGTACGAGAAGTTCTTTGAGGTGTTCGGTCTCCAGTTCAAGTTCGGAATTTACCAGAGCTATGGCGCTGCGATAGATACACTGAAAGACCTGCTTCTGTTCAAGTCCACCTTTGAGGACGGCAAGAGCGTAACTCTGAAAGAGTACGTTTCCAGAATGAAAGAAGATCAGAAGTACATCTACTATGCCTGCGGCGAGACCAAGGAGCGTATAGACAAGCTGCCCCAGATCGAGAAGATCAAGGACATGGGCTATGAGGTCCTCTACATGACACAGGACGTTGACGACTTCTGCCTGAAGGTAATGCTGAACTATGACGGCAAGTCATTCAAGTCCATCAGCGATGCCGATGTTGATCTCGACACCGAGGAGGAGAAGGAAGAAGTCAAGAAGCTGGACGAGGAGAACAAGGATCTGTTCGCCTTCATGCAGGAGACTATCTCTGACAAGGTTAACAAGGTTCGTCTTTCAAAGAAGCTGAAATCTCACCCTGTATGCCTTTCAAGCGACGGCGGCATGATATCCATCGAGATGGAGAAGGTACTCAACGCAATGCCCCAGAACGACGCTAACCGTGTAAAGGCAGACAAGGCGCTGGAGATCAACCCGAATCACGAGATATTCGGCAAGCTGCAGAAGCTGTACGCTGAGGACAAGGATACCCTGAAAGACTACACCAAGCTGCTTTACGATCAGGCGCTGCTGATAGAGGGTCTGTCCATCGAGGATCCCGTTGAGTTCGCAAACCTGGTATGCAAACTCATGGTATGATCAATTCATAATTCATAATTCACAATTCATAATTGCCCTCGGCCGGGCGGGCCGTTTCCGCCTATTATAGGTTCGTGGTGAAGATAAGTTTCGTGTGACGGCGGGTCAAAAGATTGTGAAAAAGATGGTATCTGTGATACTGAAAATATAGCTAATAAAAAAGTGCGCTTATCGCGGAATTGCGGTAAGCGCACTTTTGTGTTTTATAACTGTCGGAACATAACCGTATGTGCATTGCTATTAACGATAGCAAAACACACTATCCGCTCTGTCAACAATTATGAATTATGAATTGTGAATTATGAATTGGCTAGACTTCCTGGGGGAATTTCAGTCCCCACGTTTTTCTGCATTCGTCCATTATGCGCATGATGCTGAGGGTGTCCTCGGGTGGGACGGCTTTGCTGGTTTTCAGTCCCTCGGCAAGACATTTCTCGGCTTCTCTTATCTCGTATTCGTAGCCGTTTATCTCGGGTGGGAATAGCCTGTCCTCTATCTGTCTGCTTTCGGCATCGTACAGTGTACATTCGGGGGAGCAGAAGAACCAGTCGCCCATGGTGATACTGCCCTTATCTCCTGCGATAACGGCGTTGTTGCGGTTCTGTATCTCAAATCCCGATGTGGTAGATGCGTATGCGCCGTTGGGATACAGCAGAGTCACACTGTTTGAAAGGTCGATACCGCCGCTGATGTGGGCGTGGGTCTCGATGGAAGCGGGTTCGCCCATAAGCGCCACAGCAAAGGTGATAGGATACACACCGAGGTCAAGCAGAGCACCGCCGCCGCATTCGGGCTTGAAGAGCCTGTCGTTTTTATCAAAGGGGATAAAGTTGTTGAAATCCGCCTTGATGTAGCGGATTTCGCCGATACGCCCATCTTTTATCCACTGCTTGACTTTAAGGTAGGCGGGACGCATCTTCATCCACATGGCTTCCATAAGGAAAAGTCCTTTTTCTTCGGCTTTTGTGAACATTTCCTCAGCCTGCTTTGTGTTCAGTGCGATACTTTTTTCGCACAGGACGTTCCTGCCGTTTTCAAGGCATAACAGCGTGTCCTCGTAGTGCTTGTGCATTGGTGTTGCTATATATACGATGTCTATACTTTCATCTCGTGCAAGTTCCTCATAGCTTCCGTAAGCCTTTTCAAAGCCGAATTCCTCAGCAAAGCTCTGTGCGTTCTCCAATGTTCTTGAAGCTACTGCCGCCGTTACAGAACTGTTTTGTTCTTTCAGTGCAGCCGCAAATGTTCGTGCTATCTTGCCTGTTCCGATTATACCCCAGCGTGTCATAAATACACTCCTTTCGATTGATATTTATTTTGTTTATTATATCATATTTTTTCCGCGATTGTAAAGTATATCCCCGATATTTATCCGCTTTTCACAACACGCAATGCCGCGAATTGTTTATTATTTCCCCAGATGTCAAATAATGCAGATACCTTAATTTCCCATTATCCATTTTACACTATTTGCTAGCTGTTATTTCTCACTCTGTCCCTTAAAAAGGACTTGAAAGCATGAGGAAGATGTGATATAATTAAATGGAGCTTCCTGTAACCAAACAAATCAAGGGGTTGCAAAAAAGAACACCTCAGTGTAGAATGTAAATACTGACAATGCGAAAGTTAGTAATACAAACTACA
>Ga0256405_10003536_pt1 | contig 31946 bp, 32 predicted proteins | sample RumenRJG_02DNA_FD_189096 | JGI IMG/M metagenome (GOLD analysis project Ga0256405, IMG submission 189096) | Bovine rumen microbial communities from Lethbridge, Alberta, Canada - RJG_02 | ecosystem: Host-associated > Mammals > Digestive system > Stomach > Rumen | place: Canada: Alberta...
TAATTGACGGCTCGATGTCCGCATTCTGGGTTGATACGCTTGTCTGTGAAGCGACCACATTTGACAGCCTGTAGAAAATTCCTTCAGTTGAGGATGCAAGAATCTGTGATGCCATCTGATCGGATGAGTCCAGATACAGTGTCACCGATTTCTGCTGCGAGGAATTCTCGTCATAATCCGAAGGAAGAATTATTGCTGCCTTGACTTCACCAGAATCGACACGCTCCTTTCCCTCGTCAAGATCATCAATTACCTCAACCACCTTATATGTTTCGGTGCCCTTGATGGTGTCCAGGGTCAGGTCGGTGAGGTCTCCATGAGACTGGGAAACGACAAGAATCGGCAGGTCGGTCATCTCTCCTCCCATACCATAACCAAAGAGCAGAATCATTATTATCGGAAATGCGATGATTGAAACAAGACGACCAGGGTGCCTTTTAAGTGAAATCAGTTCCTTTTTAATCATCCACCAAAACTTATTAAGCTCTAGCATCTTCATCCACCTCCGCTGTAGCCTTTATAAAGACATCCTCAAGGGAAGGTTCTTCAGTGTAAACTGATTTTATGATGCCTCCCTCTGAAATGACGTCATTTAAAATACTATGAACCGCCATGTCATCAAAGGCATCTATCCTCAAATTGATACGGCCATTTTTTGCCACTTCCACATCATTGACATTGTCATTTTCTCTGATTTTTGAAACGATAGCTTCATCCTGATTTTGAAGCAGAAATGACATTTTCCTTAAGCTTAACTTTTCAAGATTATCTGAAGATGACTTGTCATTTTCAGAGTGAATCTGGGACAATACTTCTGTCAATTCCCTTTTGTTTTCCTCCAAAAGAGAATCCTTAAGGCCCTGCGGTGTATCATAGGCAACGAGGTTACCTGTATTGATGATTCCGACATTGTCACAGAGCATGTCAACCTCATGCATGTCATGAGAACACAGAATTATTGTATGTCCGTTGTCGTTTAACTCTCTAATCAAATCCCATAATGTACGTTTGGTTGTCGGATCAAGCCCGATTGTAGGCTCATCCAAAAACAGGATGTCCGGCCTGTGAACAAGACTGGCCACAAGTGAAGCCTTCTGCTTTTGTCCGCCTGAAAGCTGTCCCACCCTTTTGTCACGTGCGTATTCGATGTCCACCAGTTCCATCAAATCCTCAATGCGTGAATCACGCTCATCCTTTGGGATTCCATAATAATCCGCACATAACTGGGAGTTTTCCATGACGGTCAGGTCCTTGTAAAGGCTTACCTGTTGGGGAACCATACCAAGGAGGTTTCTCACCTCATCGGGATTCTTTTGAACATCATAGCCTCCAACGGTGGCACGGCCTGAGGTCGGCTGAATCAGACATGTCAGCATCTTGATGGTAGTTGTCTTTCCAGCTCCATTAGGACCCAGCATTCCAAAAATACTTTTTTCAGGAATTTCCAAGTTAAGAGAATTAACAGCTGTAAAGTCGTTGTTGTAAACTTTTGTAAGATTTTCAGTCTCAATTGCGTTTTTCATTGTTAATCTCCCTGCCGGTCAAATCTTCAATATAATCTATCCAGGATGGATTGGTTAGAATTGAAGCCATATGATTTCGAATATTTTCCAAAACCATTTCTCCATCATCGGTTGTTGAATAATATTTGACTCTCTTGTTATTTTCGTTGACTTTCCATTCACCAGCAATCAATCCCTTTTTCTCCATTTTGGACAGGATCGGATATATCTTACTGGAGTTAATATTTACTTCACACTCTCCACTTTCAAAGCTGAAGAAATCCTCTAGTCTCTTCATGATTCCATAACCATGAATAGTCTCCTTGGAAATAATCCATAAGATTAAGTTATGGGTTATTCCATTTGTAAAGAACTTCAACATCCTTTCAGGGGATTTTTCAATATCCTTTTCATCAGTCATATTTCACCATATGTTAAAAATTGATATATATTAACATTTATTATATAGACATCGCTAATATATAAATATGAAACTCGGATTTACAACACTTGCAGTTTTTATGGAACCAACTGAGGACATCATCAACCTGGCAAAAAAACATGACTTTGAGATAATAGAAATATTGGCGGAAGACCCTGTATACGACAAGGACAACACCCCATTTATAGACTGCGGCCTTGACATTCGCATACATGCGGCAACCGTTGACATCAACATTGCAAGCATAAACAAGGGAATTCGTGCTGAAAGCGTTCGCCAAATGATCAAGTGCGGACACTTTGCCGAGGAGATTGGAGCAAAAACAATAACAGTCCATCCGGGAATAATAGGAAGAAACGAACCACACCTCAGAAAATGGGCATTGGAGATGTCAATAGAAAGTATTGGAGAAATCATGGACAACACCAATGTCGAGGTATCAGTTGAAAACATGCCGGTGCGCCAGAAATTTTTGGGAAACAAGGTTGAGGAAATAGAGATGATACAGGAAGCTACCGGCTGCAGCCTGACAATAGACACCGGACACGGAAACACCTGCGGAAACCTTGAAGAGATGCTGTCCTTAAAAAACATCAGCTACTGTCATTTGAATGATAATGACGGAGTCAAGGATTCACACATTCCTCTTGGTGACGGAACTCTTGACTTGAATCTGCTTAAAAGGATTGATACCGCAATAATTGAGCTAAACAACTTCGACAATATACTCAAGAGTCAGGAAGTTATAAAAAAAGTAATAAAATAAAAGTAGAAAGGAAATTAATTCCTTCTACGTAAAATTGGTATTAAAACCAGACATGCCAATAATGCAATTAACGGGTTTCCGGTGGCATGTTTTTCAGATTTTGCCTTTTTAACAGGAATTTCTTTTTTATGATTAGTTTTTACTGTTATATTAGTTTTAGTTTTGTTTTCAGTTACGTTATGTGAATGTTTAGGAGTAGTTTTATTTGAAGTAGTATTGGTATCATTATTTTTGGAAGTAGTAGTGTTGTTGCCTGGCGGAGATGTTACGTTAGTTTTGTTTTCTATTCGATTGATTACATTCCAAAACACTTTTAAACCACCGTCTTTAGGACAAGTAAAATACTTAACAAACTCTGAAAGAGTAACTGTTACATTTACCGGAACTTTAATCTCACGAACAATATATTCATTGGGGTCATTTAAAACCCAATATGCATTCCCATCTTCATCTTCCATTTGTAATGCAGATTTATATGTTATATTGGTAAAAACATACCTCCAATTGTTCTCTTTAGTGACATTGACGGTCTGAATTAATTTATATGGAACAAGATTGCCCTCATTATCCGGAATTAAATATATTTCATCATTCTGATTGGGATCTATAGCCGGGACTATTGGAGGGGGATGACATGGCTCTTCACCAGGTGGATACATTTCATGAGCATAAAGTTTATATAAAAATTGAAATTCCACATAAGTAATGTTTCCTGAGTAATTACCATCCCATACTTTCTCAACTATCAAATTAGCATAAGGAGTGCCATCATCACCCGGATGGGTAGGACCACAACCAGATAATTTATCATTGTCAGAACTTGAAGAAATCTCATCGTCAGGATTAACAATAGCTAATTTATCATTTGAATCATCTTCACATTCAATTTTTTCGATATCATTTAAAGAAGACTCCAATAAACCATTTTGAGAATCTAAAGATAAATCAGAACAATTAATGTCTTCACCAGCAGAAACCATATTGAAGCTAATTAAACATGTAATCAAGAATATTAAAAAAATAATTTTTTTAATCATCAAATCACCTTACCTTGTTACCTTAGCAGTTTTTGTAACACTGATTTTGCCGTATTTGGCTTGGTATTTTATTTTTTTACCAATTTTAATCTTTTTAAAATATGATTTTTTGATAGTGACTTTTGCAATGCCTTTACTGTTGGTTTTAGCTTTAAAAGTTTTACCATTGAATTTAAATGTAATGACTTTTCCACTAATGGCCTTTTTATTAATTTTTAAAGTTGCTGATAATGTTAACTTAGAAGCTGATCTTTTAATTTTGATTTTTTTAAGAACTAATGATTTAACTGTATTAGTATTTGTTTTGTCTGAAACAGACTTATTATTTATAATTTCATTAGAGGATGTATTATTGATTAATTCTGTGTTATTTGATATTGCCTCATTCGGTTCAACGGTGAAATTACATATTTTATAATAACCACCAATATATCCAGATTTTATTACGATTGTGTGATTTCCAACTTTTAAATTTGGAATAGAAATGGACACATTATTCGAAATAGAATACCCCCTAATTATTTTAGAATCATAATCAATAGTATATAATGAATCCAAATAAATATCAAAGAAAAGAGAATAATCTGAAGGATTATGGATTTTGAGTTTAAATTCTTCTCCATATTTTAAATTTTTAGTAAAATTAACCTCCAAATTATCTTCAGATTCACTCCAATACACAGTGTATTCTTTAGTATAAACATCATTTTTACATTCAAATTTTAAATAATAAAAAGAACTAGAAATCTTATTATTTTTAAACTTAAATAAAGTGCTACCATGGCATGTCAAATTTGATAAGACCTCTTCTTCTGTATATGAACCATTAATATTATATATTCGATTAATTACAGACAATGATCCTTCCTCAGAACGAGGGATTATAACATAACCACTAATTTCTTCATCCCCTACCACTCTCTCATGCATAGAGAAAGAAGGTGTTAAAAAATAAGTTAATGAATAATTTTTAAGAGGATATTTTGAATCAGAATAAGACCATGTGACATTATTTGAACCTATTAAAAAACTATCTTTAGAAATAGCCCAGTTTAAACTAGGAAAATAAAATTTTTTATTATTCACTGAAACATTTATTCCAGATTTTGCATCATCAGGTAAACTAACATACTGTGATAAAAATTGATCTCCAAAATCAGATAGTCTTCCATATAAAGTATAATCTATTTTTACATTTTTTGTTATTGAAAATTCCTTATAATTTCCACCAAAATACGAAACCTCAACACTATTATCTCCAAAATTAAAATTATCTTCTAAATAAATACTTAAATAATTTTCGTTAGGATGTTTATTGTAAATTTCAACATCATTCAATTTAATAGAAATATTTCCCTCCAAGTCAATAGGCAAATCAGAAATACCCATAAGATACTTAGAGTTGGTTAAATCTATTGATTCTGGAATATACACATTATTCTCAAAAGAAGACTCTGGATCACTTAAGGATTCATCGCAACCCTCTTCTAATTTTAAATTTCCATCATAATCTTCATTTATATCTTCATTTGTAGCTTCCTGCACATCTTGAGTTAAATCAGCATTTTCTACCAATTCAATTGATTCTTCATTATTGTCAATAGCTGTTAGATTTTCTAAAGACATGTCTTCAGACGCACTAACAGCGCTTAACGTTGCAAGAATTACAATACAAAAAATTATTAAAAAATTTTTGAACTTCATTTTCTCCTCCAAAAACGTTTATTAAATTTATAATTGTATAACTTATTATATAAAATTAATGTTTACAAACATTAAAAATAGAATAAATTAATTAAAAAATATACAATAAATATTTTTAAAATATATACAACTTTTAAAAAAATATAAAAAAGTATAAAATTATTATAGAATATACAAATTTTAATAAATAATTAATAATTTTTACAAAATAAGATAAAATTTTAAATTATTACACATTAGTATAAAAAAATGAAATAAAATAATATACAATTGAAATTAATGTAAATTATATTTAACAAAAAAAATTAACACACTTATAACTTATAAGTTATCCTCAATAAAATGCAGTTATAAGTTATAAGTTAACAGTTATAAAAAAATTTAAGTTAAAAGTCAATCTGAGTAACTTCAAAAATATCGGAAATTACATGGTCGGTCTTGCCCATAAGCTTAGGAGAAACCTCCTCCTGCTGTTCAATGGTCAATACACTGACATCAGCCTTTTTAAATGCCAAAACATCATTCAAACCGTCACCGACCATCATGACCTTATAGCCAGCATCCTTTAGAATTGATACGACCTCACATTTTCCACGTGTTGAAACCGTACCGTAGGCATTGTCCTCGGGAACATCAAGCATGCCTGCCAGGCGATTGATTGCGCCCTTCCTGTCTCCTGATGCAATATATATCTCAATTCCACGGGATTTTAATGTCTCTATTGTTTCAAATACCCTTGGGAAAAACTTACCCGCTGAAGTGATGGTATATGCAACCTGACCCAGGTCCATATCGACTATCAGGGCAGAGCCGTTGCACAGCTCAAAGTGGGGGATCTTTTCACCCAAAATGTCAAAGCCGTCGGTGATATCGGAAACGGTTGTGGAAGTTTCATTGTCCAGAATCTCCTTGACTTCGGCCTTTGAAACCTGACGGTTGGAAAAGCTGACATCAAAGTCTATATCATAGTCCTTGATAACACGGGAAATTAAGGTGTTCGGATCCAAATCAAGTAACTTGTTGGTGTTAAACTGGAGAACTACAAGAGCCAGAGCATCGGCTGAGTCAATCAAATCGAGGGAATTGATATTTGTAAAAATTTCCCCATTGAAGACATCTTTAATGACCCTGTACCTTTCGATTAGTGTTCCCGAATTGTCAAATACAATAGCTTTCATTAATCTTTAATCTGAAAGTAATATATAATAAACTTATCAGCACCGAAATTGAGTAGATTTAAATAATCTTAACAAAAAAATTAATTATTATGAAGAAAGGTTTGAAAATTTTTTTTGCTTTGTTTTTATTGTCCTTTCTGGTAGGTTGTGCATATGCAGGTGATGAAAACTCAACCGAAAACGCTACAACTTCCACCAACAAAACCAATGTTACTGTTGCTCCAAAAGTCATCCTGAACATTACAAAGACTGTAAACGTTACCCAAGTCCATGTTGGCGATCTGGTCAAGTTCACAATAACAGTTAAAAACACAGGCCTTTCCAATGCTACAAATGTCGTCGTAACTGATAGATTGGACTCAGCATTCAGGTTCAATTCAACAAATTGCGAAGAATACTGCAGTGTAAATGGTCAAAAGATAACATGGACAGTTCCAAAACTTGAAAACAGCACTTCAATTGTCATTGAACTTGTAGTTAGAATCACCACCAACGGCACATTCTCAAATGTGGCTACTGTGAATTCCACAGAAAATAATACCAATGTTCCTTCAAATACCACTAGCGTTACCGTTGATCCGAAGGTTGTTTTAAACATTGCTAAAACAGTTAATGCAACTAATGTCAGTGTCGGTAATCTGGTCAAGTTTACAATTACGGTAAACAACACTGGCCTTTCCAATGCAACAAATGTTGTCGTAACTGATATTTTGAATCCTGCATTTAAGTTCAATTCCACTAACGTTTCAAGGCAGTATTATTCAGTAAATGGTCAAAAGGTAGTCTGGACTATTCCAAAATTGGCCAACGGTTCATCTTATATTATTGAACTGGTCGTTAGGGTCATCTCCAACGGTACCTTCTCAAACGTTGCTGTTGTTAATTCAACTGAGAATAAGACCAATGTTCCTTCTAACACTTCGAATGTGACTGTAAACAGGAAAAACACTCCAATCAGTCTTGAAAGTGAAAACATAACCTATGAGGATGACGAGACAATAGTCATCACACTACCTGGGGATGCGACAGGAAAAGTGAACGTCACTGTAGGAAACACCACCTATCCTGACCTGCCAATCGAAAACGGTATAGTTGAACTGGTGGTTGAAAACCCTGCGGGAGGCTTGTACAATGTAACTGTCCAATACGGTGGAGACAATAAATATCTTCCAAACTCAACCAAAGGGGCATTTAAGGTGTCACCGAAAACACCTCACATAAGAATCGAGGTGGTGGACATCTACTGGGGTGAAATAGAAATCCTCAATGTGACTGTGGACGCTCCGGGATTCGTAAACATCACAGTCGACAGGGTCGGCATGATTACAGTCCCATTGAACCACAGCATCCAAAGCAGGGATGTTCTTATGGCTTCAAAGTTCACTCCATACGACGGAAGGGCAACATGGAAACTCATCAATCTTGCTGTTGCTGACTATCCTGCACTTGCGGTTTATCTTGGAAACGAAAACTACACAAGCGTCTCCACCTCTGACATCTTCAAAGTCATGCCGTTGAAATCACAGGTAAACATAACGGCTCGTGACATCTATGTGGGCGAGGATGCGGTCATTGATGTTTCACTCAACCATAACATAACCGGAAACGTTACAGTGGAGATTGACGGCGTGAAATATCCACTAAACATTACCGACGGCAGGGGACAGCTAATCGTTTCAGGCCTAAAAGCCGGTCTCAAGCATGCAACTGTCCGGTATGATGGAAACGAAACATGCGCTCCAAGCGACAACACAACAACATTCACGGTCAAAAAGCATAAACCGCCAATTGATGTGGATTCATATGACATCTATGTCGATGAAGATGAGACAATCACAGTAAGGCTACCTAATGATGCGACAGGAACTGTCACAATCACAGTAGCAGGCAGAAAATACACATCACAAGTCTCAGATGGTGTGGCAACCTTTGATGTGGCGGGACTAAAAGCCGGAAGATACACTGTCACAGCATCATACTCAGGTGATGAGAAGTATCTTTCAGCAAAAGCCGACGATTCATTTAGGGTTTTAAAGATTAAACCGGATATTGAGGTTACATCACCGGACATTGATGTTGGTGACGATGGAGTCATTACTGTCAGACTTCCTGGCGATGCAACAGGACGCGTCACCATCGAAATCGACGGCAAGAAATACACTGCAGATGTCAAAAACGGAAAAGCAGTATTCACAATACCTGGTCTTGATGCAGGCTCATACAATATCCTGGTATGGTATTCGGGGGATGAAAAATACCTGCCAACAGAAACTGCCGGTTCAATGGAAGTCCATGGACATGAAGATACATATGATATTCATGAATCCAATCTTGAAAGCCACAGGACTGCAAACCCGGTAATTGCATTGCTTGCGGTTTTAATTCTAGCGGGTGCATGTCAATTGAGAAGATTTAAAAAATAATCTTCTTGATTTTTATCTTTTCAGATGTGGATGTCCTGATTAATTTATTCTTTTTTATTATTTTTAATCATTTAAATTAAATGTATGTTTAATATTTTTTATACATTTTATTTTAAAATTAAAATAATAGGTCGTAAATTCAAGTATTTTAGTTCAAAATTTGATTCAATTTTTCATAATCTTTCATTCGTAAAATTTTTGTAGAGAGAATATTGGGTCGTAAAGGTACAACTATGCCTTTTGATTCACTGTTTAGAGAAACTGCTGCGCAGTATCCTAAAATTAATCATGATGAATTGGGACTGCCGGTTACTGTTCATTGAAGTAGTATAATACTTGTTAGTTTTTTGCCTTAAAACATTAAAAGTAGGTATAACATCATCCCTATCTTTTATTTCAGATATAACTTCATATATGTCAGTTTTATCAGTATAATCCCTTAAAGCATTAATATAATCTTGAATAGTTAAATTCAATGTTTCCCGTCTAGCACATCCAGTAGATACCATAAAATAGATTATAGCACTCATTCTTGGATTGGAAATGCTTAATGCTTTTCTGATTATGGTTTTGTCTGGCAAATCTTTAAAAACAATTGATTCTGGTGTTTTTATCCCTTTAATGTTCATTCTAGGAAGTTCAACGATTTCAATTTCATAATATTTGTAAATTGAAACAATTGGGGGAAAGGGTTGTCTTAACTGTGCTTAGAGAATAATTTTCAATCATATGTTGTCTAAAAGTCAACAATCTCCTTTTTAATTTTCTTTTTTTTCCATCTAATACCTTGTTCTTCTTCAGCTTCTGCTTCTTCAATTAATTCGGACATTGACATTGAAAAAAATTCCTCATATTTTTTAACAGCCATTTTATAAACTAATCTGGTCCGAGGTGAGTGATTTTTTACAATATGTATCTCTTCAAGTAGTTCGTTATCCATTCTTTTCACCTTATATGATAGATTAATATATTATTAAAAAATATATATATCTAAATAGAGAGAGCATTTGAAAAGTAAAAATAATATTTACTTGAAAAGTGCGAGATATTTTAAATTATATTTTACGATTATTAAGGTGTTTTAATGAACGTTATTGAAAAATTGAACTCCATAAAAAGTGGAGAAATGACAGCTAAAGAAAATGTGGAAAGCTTCATTAAAGTTATCGATGAAAATAACGAAGAAATTAATGCATTCATTGAATTGAACTATGAAAATGCATTAAAACAAGCAGAAGCTATTGATGAAAAAATTGCAAACGGCGAAGAAGTCGGCGCTTTGGCTGGTCTCGTATTTGGTATAAAAGCAAACATTAATGTTGAAGATTTAATCATATCAGCTGCTTCCAAAACCTTGGAAGACTATTATGGAAGCTACAATGCTACAGTTGTTGAAGAGATATTAAAGGAAGACGGTATAATCATAGGTATCCTGAATATGGACGAGTTCGCTGCAGGAAGTTCAACCGAAACATCCTACTACGGACCTACCCAAAACCCGGCAGCCATGGGAAGAATCCCTGGAGGATCTTCAGGTGGTTGTGCAGCGGCAATTGCAGCGGAAATGTGTGACATATCCATCGGGTCAGACACTGGTGGATCCATAAGAAACCCTGCATCCCATTGTGGTGTTGTCGGATTCAAACCTACATACGGTGCAGTTTCAAGACAGGGACTTTTAGACCTTTCCATGAGTCTGGACCAAATCGGACCGCTGGCAAATGATGTAAGCGGAATTGCAGTTGCACTGAATACAATTGCAAAATATGACGAGACCGAATGTACCACACTTGACTGGGACAAACCTGACTTTACAGAAGTATTAGGTGAAACTTCCCTTGAAGGCATGAAAATTGCAGTATGTAAGGAATTCGTTGATGTTACCGATGACGAAATCAACAAGACCGTTAACAAGGCAATCCAAAAGCTTGTGGATGCCGGTGCCGAACTTGTGGAAGTAAGCTTTGATTATATTGACTTATGTTTACCTACATATTATCTAATCAACTATGTTGAGTTCTTCTCAGCAACCAGAAAATATGACGGAAGGGACTACGGTTCCAGAATCGAAGAGGTATGTGGAGAAGAAGTATTGAGAAGAATCAAAATCGGTTCACACATTGCAGAAGCTGAATTCAGTGGTAAGTACTACAAACAAGCTTTAAAAGCAAGATCAGTCATCAGGGCTGAAATTACCTCAATGCTTGAAAACGTGGATTTAATCGTAGGTCCAACCGTGCCAAAACTTCCTCACGAAATCGGAGAAGAATTGGAACCAATGGAAATGTATGCATACGACATCCTAACAGTAATAGCTAACCTTGCAGGTATTCCTGCAGCAAGCATAAAAGCCGGTGAGGTTGACGGCATTCCTGTCGGACTGCAGATTCAGGCAAAACCATTGGATGATGAAAAAATTATCAAAGCTATGAGTGTTTTCGAAAACACTCAATAAATCTCTTTTTTTTACAAACTTTTTTACACTTGAAATGCACCTCTAAAATTTTATAATTTAAAAGAAACAATAGATTATCAAGAGGTAATGTTTATGACAAAAATAGGACTAGCTTATTTAACTGGTGCAGTTCCAGGATTTGAAGATTTTGGATGTCTGCCAACAGATATTGTTAAGGAAAACGGATTGGTAAATGGAAATAGAGCTAGTAATGAACTTGATGCATTAATAATACCGGGCGGTACCCTTATAGAGTCAAATGACATCAACATGGGTCTTAACACAGAAATCAAAAAAATGGCCCGTGACGGAAAACCGATTATTGGAATATGTGCGGGTTTTCAGCTGCTTTCAAACAAGATTGATATCGGGCGCAAATCACCGGTGCCGATAGAAAAGCCTGGTTTGGGATTGATTGACGTTAACTTCTCACCCCTTATCACAAGTGACCGTGTAAAGGCAAAGGTGTTTAAAAATTCATTTTTAGTAAAAAATCAGGATGAGGACGTCAACGGTTTTCATACACATACCTACGGTAAGGTTGAGGGTGATGCAAAGCCGCTATTCTATTCACAAGTTCAAAGGATGAACTATGGCGATACAAACAAGAGCGGCGAATACAATATATTTTCCGGCGCATGCAACGATGACGGAAATGTTATCGGAACAATGATCCACGGCATACTTGATGAAAACCCGATTATTGTAGACAACCTGCTGGAACAAATAGATGCTACAGACATCGGTGACATTTACAATAGAAACAGGGATGTCAAGAAATTCCTGAAAAGTGAGGTCGGCATCAATACCGGAATTGAAATACCTCAAATCACACCAAACAAAAAGCCAAAATACCTGATGATTGGAAGCAACGGTTCGGATTCAGGTAAAACATTCATAGTGACCGGTCTTGCTGGTGCCCTTACAAAAAGGGGATATAAGGTGGCTCTTTTAAAAGTCGGTCCGGATGTGCGTGATATCATACCAGGATTATACTTGACCAAGGGCAAGATGGAAGACTTTGCCTCTGTAAAAATAGGACACCTTGGATGGAAAGATATCGAATCTACAATAAATACATTGAACTCATCAGATTATGATATTGTATTGATTGAAGGAGTGATGAGTGTATTTACCGGTCTTTTAAATGAAAAGGTACCGTTTTCCGCTGCTGAAATTGCAATGTCATCCGACATTCCTATGATACTTGCATCAGGTGTGAACAAGGGTGGAATAGAATCTGCGGCAATAGACTTGGTTTCCCATGCAAACATGCTTGAAAAATTTGGCGTTTCAGTGGAGGCAATCCTACTCAATAAGGTATACAACGACGATATATTCGACAATGTGGTGCCGTATATCAAGAACAACACAAGTGTGGAAAATGTCCTGAAACTTCCGAAACTTAAATCAGCAGACATGAGAGGTTTCATTCCGGAAGTTGAAATACGCTATGAACTGTTCACGTCACATGCAATGGATCTGATAGAGGAAAACCTAGACATTGACATGATTGTTAAAATGGCACGTGAAGTTGAATTCAATAAAATCTATTCGTTTGATGAAATAAAAAGCAAGGTGATATAATGGCACTTAATTTAAGTCCAGAAAAGGGTGTAAAGCTTACAAAAAAGGATAGGGCACATGTACTTAAAAAAATGAAAACAGGCTGGAAGGCAACATGCATGATTCCCGATTACGTTTTTGACGATGACGGAAACATCCAAATAAACTCAGACATAAACCGCCGTCTGGTAAAGCTTGTTAAGTTCCAGAATGACGGAATACATATAGAAAAGGCACTTAAAACAAAAACCCTGAGAATCCCATGGAATAAGATTAATCAAATAAACAAGTCAAAAGAAGTAAAAAATGGGTTAGAAATTAAAATGCATGACGGCAGATATGTCGCATTTAGCATTTATAATTCCTATAAATATCAGCAAATAATGGAATTTATTGCTCAATATATAGCTAATAAGTGTAACAATCCAAATTAGCTATTCTTTTAAATATTCATTAATGATGTCTTCGCCTCTAAGCAATACCAATCCGTTTTCTTCGGCGTATTTGCGAGCGTCAGCAATGGAAGTAGCCTGACCGGTTTCACCGTCCATCATCTCACATACCACACATACCGGAGTGACGCCTGCAAGTTCACATAATGCAAGACCTATTTCAGTGTGACCCTGTCTGTTTTTGACAAGTCCGTCAGCTCCTCTTAAAAGACATACGTGACCAGGTGAACGGAATGTTGCTCCGAATTCATCAAATCTTTCATCCTTCATCATCAATGCCATTTCACTAATGGTCATTGCACGGTCGTGGTCGGTTACACCTGTAAATGATTTTCTGTGGTTAGCCCATACTGAAAATGATGATCTTTCATCGTATGGAATATCATTTGGTGCTAGTTTTGCAAGATCAGGATATTTTTCGGATGCTGCAGCCATAATGTCTACCATGAATGGCAATTTGATTGCATCACAAAAATCAGCGTGAAGACAGTTACAGATTAATCCGCCTGCATCGTTTCTCATGGTTGCAATTGATTTAGGGGTTACAAACTCGGAAGCGATGATCATGTCGACTTCCCCTTCCCTGTCATCATCATCGAAAACTAGTACGAATTCACCATTTCTTATTGCTTCTAAAGCTTTATCTAAATTTTCTTGATTCATAGTAATATCTCCTTATTTACTAGAACCAGGGCTAAAAATAACTATTATCTTCTCTTTCATCCGGACTGTTACCGTCGGTTTTGGAATCTCACCAAATCAACACCTGTCAGTGCTCGTGGACTTATTTTATTAAAATCACCACCGGTGGGGAATTGCACCCCGCCCCGAGAACGTATTAAAAAATATATTCGTCATGTATAAAATAGTTTGTGGTATCAAAATTCCAAGGATACAATATCGCCGTCGTCAATTCCTAATTTATCTCTCAGCTTATCCTCAGCAATGAATTCCAAATAGTTTTCATCATGAGTTGTCTTAGCAGGAAAAACGATTGCACCTTCAATTTCATCATTTAAAATAGCGTTAATATAGTTTACAGCCCCAAATTCTGTGTCGGGTTTGATAATATTTTCACAATTATCCTTAATCTCATTGATTTCATCTAAATATTCTTCACTAACAACCACATTCAATGTTCCGGGATAGGGAATGAAACCTAAGTTCTTTTTAAATTCCCTTGTATAAAAGTCCTGTGACAGAAAATATGCCGCCTTTCCCAAACCGGTTGTAACTTCACCATTGATTTTCATGAAATTCCTCTCATTTAAATTGCTAGTTTTAACAATAATATTAAAATATTTACTCAATTCTTTGATTTAATCATATTGTAAAATACTATTATCTTAATTGAATTTTAGAATATACATTCAATACATTAAATTACTAATTTTTCATAAATAAATCTTTTTGAAGAAATTTATTTAACAATTGAAAAACATAGTATTACCATTAACAAATTTTTACAGGGTAATTGAAATGGAAATAAAAACTATCTCAACAGATGTATTAATCATCGGATCTGGTGGAGCAGGTTCAAGAGCAGCCATTGAAGTTGATGATGCGGGACTGAAGGCAACAATAGTATCTAAAGGTCTTTCATTCAGGTCCGGTTGTACCGGAATGGCAGAAGGAGGATACAATGCAGTATTTAAAACCGTGGACAAGGATGACTCAATAGACGCTCATATTCATGACACTTTAAAAGGCGGAAGCTATCTCAATGACAAGAAACTTGTTGAAATTCTTGTAAACGAATCACCGAAAAGACTGATTGATTTGGAAAACTACGGTGCTCTTTTTGACAGACAGGAATCAGGCCAAATTGATCAAAGACCATTCGGAGGCCAAAGCTATCGAAGAACCTGCTATCAGGGAGACAGAACAGGTGCGGAACTGTTGAATGCACTTAAAGAGGAAATCATCAAAAGAGATATCGAATGCATCGAAGAGGTAATGATCACATCACTTGTAACCGACGGAAATCAGGTGATTGGTGCAACAGGTTTAAATCTAAAGGATTCAAGCCTGATATATTTCAAGGCAAAATCCGTAATCCTTGCAAGTGGAGGAGCTGGACAACTATACCCTGTAACATCCAATACCTTCCAGAAAAATGGTGACGGATATGCAATATCCTACAGAGCAGGCGCAGATTTGATTGATATGGAACAGGTACAGTTCCACCCTACCGGTATGGTGGCACCTGAATCCAAAAAGGGAGTGCTTGTAACAGAAGCCGTTAGGGCAGAAGGCGGAAAGCTCATAAACAGCGAAGGCGAAAGATTCATGAGCAGGTATGCACCTGAAAAAATGGAGCTTGCAACACGTGATGTGGTTGCACGTTCAATATACCAGGAAATCATTGAAGGCAGAGGAACCGAAAACGGCGGAGTATACCTTGACATTTCACACCTCGATGACGATTATATAGACGAGAAGCTGGAGACAATGGTTCTTCAGTTTGAAAATGTTGGTGTTGACATCAAGCATGGTCCTATAGAAGTGGCTCCAACTGCACACCACTTCATGGGAGGACTGAAAATCAATACCGATGCATCAACATCACTGGACAATCTCTTTGGAGCCGGTGAAGTCTGCGGTGGAGTCCATGGTGCAAACCGTCTGGGCGGAAATGCGCTAGCAGATACCCAGGTGTTCGGTAAGATTGCCGGTGAAAGCGCAGCAAAAGCGGCCAAGTCAACAGAAATCAAAACCAACGATGACATGGTAAACGCCGAAGCTTCAAGAATTGAAGGATTGATTAAAAAAGGAAGCATAAAACCACAGGAGTTCAAAAACAACATCAAAAAACTGATGTGGGAAAAGGTTGCTATTGTCCGTGAAGAAAAAACCCTTAACGAAGCGCTTAAAGAACTCCAGGAAATGCAAAAAGACCTGGTAAATCTGGATGTCAAAGACACTAAGCAATACAATACAGATTTAGTGACAGCACTTGAAGTAATAAATATGGTTGAAATCTGTATTTTGACCGTAAAATCAGCTATTCTTAGAAGGGAAAGTCGTGGTGCACACTTTAGAAGTGATTTTCCTGAAACAAATGATGAATGGAAAAAGAGTATTGTTATGAATAAAGAAAAAATAGAATTTGAAGCTAGATAGCTTCTTCTTTTAATTCTTTTAATTCTTTAATTGCCTGTTTGGCTTTTGCATAAATTTCCTGTTCATCCAAAGTGGTTAATTTCTTATTTTCCATTAAAATTTTACCGTTACAAATGGTAGTGTCAACATTTGAACCGTTAGCGGAATAAATTACATTGGAACTTAAAGATGAACTGTCAGGCACCATATTTGCACTGTTGGTGTCAATTAGAATAAGGTCGGCTTTTTTGCCAACTTCAACTGAACCTATTTCTGAATCAAGACCTAAAGCTTCAGCACCCTTAATTGTCGCCATTTCAATAGCCTCATCAGATGACAGTACCTTAGGATCAAGGGTTGAAACCTTCTGAAGTAAACTTGCGGTTTTCAGCTCTTCAATCAAATCAAGATTATTGTTTGAAGATGCACCGTCTGTACCTATTGAAACACAGATGCCCTTATCAATCATTTTGGAAACAGGTGAAACACCGGAAGCAAGTTTCATGTTACTGCATGGGTTGTGTGAAACCTTAACATCATGCTTTTTAATGATTTCAATTTCCTCGTCACTCAACCATACACAGTGTGCAGCTAGAACGTCAGGACCTAAAAACCCGATTTTTTCCAAATATTCAAAAGGTCTGAGTCCCTTTTCTGCTGAAACATCATCGATTTCCTTTTGGGTTTCAGATACGTGTATATGGATACCCATGTTGTATTCATCAGCCAATTCACGAACCTTAATCAAGAGTTCTTCGGATGCGGTATATGGTGAATGAGGACCGAAAAAGACTTTAATTCTTCCGTCAGCCATTCCATTGCAATTTTTAAATAAGGTAAGATTTTGCTCGATTTCAGCCTGCCTTCTTTCAGCGTCACCAAAATCAATCATACCATATGATAAAACCGCCCTTAAACCTGCATCATCAATAGCACGGGCAACATCCTCCATGTAGAAGTACATGTCTGAAAGTGTGGTTGTTCCTGATTTAATAAGTTCAACAGCAGCCAAAAGGGCACCAATATAACAGTATTCTCCATTTAAATTGGCTTCCATTGGCCATATATGATCATTCAGCCAACTGTCCAAACTTAAATCATCAGCTAAACCTCTAAATAAAGTCATTGATAAATGAGTATGAGTATTAACTAATCCCGGAAGTAAAATTTTACCTTCCGCATCGATTATTTTATCTGCTTTTGAGTCTTCAATATCATCGGATATTTCTGCAATAAAGTCGTCTTTAATTAATAAGGATTGTTTTTTGTTTTCAAAATTATTCGGATTTAAGATAAATGCATTTTTGATTAAAATAGTATTATTCATGATAACACCCTGAAAAAATAAAAAAAAGAAATAGCTAAAAACTATTTATAAGTTTTTGATAGCTAATTTAATATCTTCTGCTTTAACAGTTTTACGTTTTGCAACTTTAGCAACATTGTTAGCTTCTTTAGCTACGTCACGTGCAACTTCTTCTAAGTATGCTGCTAATTCAGCTTTTGCATCTTCGCTAACTCTTTCAGCACCAGATTCTTTAATGATTCTTGCGATAGGAGCTTTTGGTATTTCAGACATATTTTTCACCTCACAAAATTCAATTAAAACTTATTACTAACATCGTTAATAATAAGTTAAATAAGATATAAGATTTCCTTATATTTAAATATTTTGCTAAATTATCCTATAATTTTAAAATAAGTTTAAAATATTTCCAATTTATTAAAAATAAAAGTATTAAAATATATATAAAAACAATAAAGATATTAATAACAAGTTTTATATATAATAACAGAAAAAATGTAGAGAAGATTAAAATGAAAATAAAAATTGCAGTTCCTTCCAAGGGAAGAATCAGTGAGCCTTCTATAAACATCCTAGAAAAGGCAGGATTAGGTTTAATCGATAAAAACAATCGTAAATTAATTTCAAAAACATTTAATGAAGATATAGAAGTTATGTTTGCAAGAGCATCAGATATTCCTGAATTTGTCAATGATGGTGTGGCCGATATGGGAATAACCGGTGTTGATTTAATCAATGAATCTGAAGCGGATGTCAGCGAACTGTTGGATTTAAGATTTGGACAGACAAAACTGGTCATTGCAGCTCCTGAAGAATCAAACATAAACTCAATTGATGATATAACCAATGACATGAAGGTGGCAACTGAATTTCCTGTATTAACCCAAAAATACCTACAGGAAAAGGGATTGGATTTAAAGATTGTAAAATTAAGTGGATCTACCGAAGCCGCTCCGTTCATTGGAATTGCAGATTTGATTACAGACCTGACAAGTACAGGAACCACACTTAAGATGAACCATCTAGAAATAATCGACGTAATTTTGGAAAGTACAATCAAGCTTATCGCTAACAATGAAAGCTTAAAAACCAAAAAAGAACTTATTGAGTCTGTAAGCACAAGTATAAAGGGTGTACTTGATGCGGACAGAAAGAAACTCATCATGATGAATGTGGATGAGGCTGACCTGGATAAAGTTAAAGAGGTAATGCCGTCAATGGGTGGTTTGACAATTTCAGAAGTACTGTCAGATAAAAAGACCGTCGCTGTACAGGCAGTTATTGATGAAAAACAAGTATTTGAATTGGTCAATGACTTGAGAAATGCCGGCGCCCGTGATATTTTAGTCGTGCCGATTGAAAGAATCATATGAGAATTGGAATTATATACACTACAACTAACAAATCAACAAAAAAATCCTGTAAAATACTTGAAAGAAAAGTGAATGCGGAGGTACAGCTTATTCCGATAGACTTGGCCAAAAATGACTGCATCATTAAATACAATTTTTTGATTCTGGCTGCATCAGCTTTAAATGGCAATGTACAAAGTTCACTGAAGAGATACATTTCCAAAAACATGAAAAACCTAAAGGAAAAGCCATTGGGATTGATAATAAACTGTGAAGAGGATAAAAACAGATTTAACGATACTTTTTCTGAAGAATTGGTTTACTCATCCAATATTAATTCAAACTTCGGTTATGAATTGGATGCTGATGAGGGAAATTTTATTAAAAAAAGAAAAACAAATAAAATAATTGAAAAATATCAAAATCTTGATATGGAACTTCCAAGCTTAAACATTAGTGAAATAGATAAGTTTGCCGACTACATGAATAATCTTATTGAAAAAAGGGTTGATTAAAATTTTCAGATTAAAAAACATAATTTCAATAAAAGACTTCAATAGAGAAGATATTGAATACATACTTGAAGAAGCGTCAAAACTAGAAGATATTGCACAATCTAGAAAAATTTCAGAAGAGTTAAAAGGAAAAATTTTAGGTTTAATGTTTTTTGAACCATCCACCAGAACAAAAATGTCCTTTGAAACAGCAATGAAACGTTTGGGAGGACAGGAAATAGGTTTTGAAAATAGTGGATCTAGTTCCGTTTCCAAAGGTGAAAGTATTGCAGATACTGCAAAAATGTTTGAGGGATACTGTGATGCGCTTGTAATCAGGCACGAACTTGAGGGAGTTTCAAAATTCATATCAGATGTGGTAAATGTTCCAGTAATCAATGCAGGTGACGGTGCAGGCCAACACCCAACCCAGACACTTCTAGATTTATACACAATCAAAAAGGAAATAGGTAAACTTGACGATTTAAAAATCGCTTTAATCGGTGATTTAAAGTATGGACGTACCGTACATTCTCTATCAAATGCTCTAACTCTTTTTAACAATATCAAAATTTATCTGGTATCACCTAAAGAGCTTAAAATGCCTCAGGAAATTCTTCATGACTTAAACAAAACCAATGTTGAATATGAGGAAGTTGAAAACATTGAAAAAGTCATTGATGATGTCGACGTTTTATATGTAACCAGAATCCAAAAGGAACGTTTCATTGACGTTGACGATTACTTAAAAATAAAAGGCGCATATATAATCAACAAAAAAATGTTGGAAGGAAAGGATTTGATTGTTATGCATCCACTGCCTAGAATTGATGAGATCGATACCGATGTGGACAATACAAAATTCAACAAATACTTCGCCCAGGCAGCAAATGCCGTTCCGGTCAGGATGGCTATTCTAAAAACATTAATAAAAAACAACCCTAAATAGTGTATAGAGCTGTTTCGAGTAATGTTTCATCACATTGAAGTTTGATTATGTTGGTTCTACCTTTTCCACGTCCGCGTGAAACGGTATTTGTTGAAATAATACCAAGCATTTCAAGTTCATTGATAAAGTCAAAAATTCTTCTATAGGTTACTGCATCGCTTTTGGAAATGTCAGTGTATGATTCATACAGTTTTCCTGAAGTGATTTCCTCTTTTTGTTTAGTTAAATTCAAAATTGCTTCAAGGACCCTCTGCTGTTGAAGTGGAAGGGTGGTTATTATTTCGGTTATTTTATTGTGTTCTATTCTGTCTTTAGCTTTCACAACATGTTCGCTTGTAACTTTTTCGGAAAATTCATCGAAAGCCAATTCACCAGCATTTTTAAGTAAATCCAGAGCATATCTTGCGTCACCTTCTTCTTTGGCCGCCATTGCAGAACATAATGGAATGACATCACCTTCAAGTACACCATCCCTGAATGAGAGTTGTGCCCTTTCATTCAATATATCTGACAATTGGTCTGCTCCGTAAGGTGGGAAAACAATTTCCTTATCATTTAAACTGCTTGTAACTCTTGATTTGATTAGATTCTTAAAGTCAAGGTAATTACTGATTGATAAAACCGCAACATTATCTGTTCTTGTCAGTGTATATAATATTCCGTCGCCGTCTTTTTCAAGAAGTATATCGATTTCGTCCAGGATAACTATAAGATGCAATTTTTTACCAAATGCGTTTGTTCTAAAAAGGGTTCTGAATGCCTTTACAACTTCAGCCTTGGTCCAACCACGGTTTGGAACATCCCTTCCTAAACGATTACATAACTCTGCAATAACCTGATATTCGGTTGTGTAGTCAGTACATCTTATGTATTCGATTTTCACAAAAATATTATCTTTATCAGCTGCTTCAATCAACTGTTCACGTGCAAATTTGGAGGCTGCTGTTTTACCGGTACCTGTTTTACCGTATAGTGTCACATTTGATGGAGTAACATCATTCAAAACATCAACCCATTGTTTAGCTATTTCTCTGATTTGATGATCCCTGTGAACAAGTTTATCTGGTAAAAATCTGTGATCTAAAGGTTTTTTGTCTTTAAAAATTGGATTTTCACGTCGGTTTTTAATAAGTTCTTCATCTTCAAAAATATTTCCCATATTTCCACCCTAATATTAATATTAAAAAATAAAATGATATAAGTATAATTTCCAGTGTTAATATTATAAAAGTGTTGATAAATAAAGTTTTGGATTAAATTTCAAAAAAATTGTAACAAATCTGAAAAAATCATGTGAAATTAAATCTCCTAAAATTAGTGAATAATGGAAATACAAACTAAATACCAATAAATTTAAATTAAAATAATTATACATTCTTTAAACTTAATTTAAACATTAATAAGAAAATATTTTTTTAAAAATGAAATGGTTAAATTTCAAATAAAAGATATGAATTTCAAGTGTAAAAATCTCAAAAAAATATGAATTGACAGATGTCAAATCGTCTATTGAACACCAGTTTTGAAAAATCTATCATGATTTATCACAAAGACAGAGAGGTGTGTTTCAAGTGTAATGTATTTTTTCAAAATGCCGAAAATCAAGAGGTGTGTTTCAAGTGTAAAAAAATATGAAAATTTCAATGAAATCTGTAAATTGTAAAAATAAGAATGATCAAACTTCAAAATCTAAAAATAAGGAAAATAAAAAAAGATATATTTCAAGTGTTACAGTTGAAATATACCCCTTCAGTCGCGAATATATTCGCAAAAGTGTTTCACTTGAAATGCATCTCCCTCTCTCTAGATGAACATGTCATTCTGATTTGAAGGTGTAGCATTAAATTGTTGGCGACCGAATTTTTGGTCGATTAACCAGATACAATGTAACTTTGATTTAAAAACACGTTTAATGGTTCTGATGAATTCGTTTTTATTCAAACCATCTTCAAACAGTTGTTCAGTTACGACAAATTGCTGCAATATATCCTGTGCAACCTGAAGTTCAAAATCAACCAGGAACTGATTCAAACCAAAGTTCAATTCCATAAGAAAGTCTTTCCTGGTAATATCATCACTAGCCCTCATCAAATCCATATGTTGAGGGGCAACTTGTGTAGCGCAAGCAATAATCAAACAGTCCTTATCTGTTGGTTTAACGACATCCATTATGTTTTCTTTAGGAAATTCTATAATGTAGTGAAAATCTGCATTTTCGTCATATTTTGCTTCTCTTAACAAATCTTCATCTGTTAGCCATTGTCTTACTTTTTCTTCAAGATCCATAATATCATCTTTTAAATAAAATTTATAATAAATTATTTATTTTTTAATTATATAAATTAAACTATGATTAATATTAATGACATTATATTTTTTAATTTAAATACAATAAATTCATTTAATTTGTTTTTATTTATTACATTAAGTTTAATATTGTCATTAGCGATAGATTTGATATTTGGAGAACTTCCAACTAAAATTCATCCTGTTGTTATTATAGGATCAATAATAAGTTTTTTTAAAAAAATATTAATTGGAATCAAAAGCAGACTGTCAGGATTGTTGTTGGTACTGTGTGTATGTATTGTTGCAAGTGTAATGTTATATGTTATTTATCTTGTATCTTCACTCAACATGTTACTGTTTTCAATTGTTTTTATAGTGCTTTTGTCATCAACCTTTTCAGTGAAAATGTTATTGCAGACAGCTGTTGATGTTAAAGATGCACTTGACATTAGCATTGACAGGGCAAGGCAGCTTGTTTCATACCTGGTGAGTCGTGACACAGAAGAGCTGACAGAATCATTCATTGTTTCTGCATCAATTGAAAGTCTCACAGAAAACATCACCGACTCATATGTTGCACCTGTTTTTTATTACTTTATTTTTGGTTTAATAATATTATATTATCCTATAAATGATTATTTATATTATTTACTGTTGATACCAATGTTGTACAGGATTTCCAACACTCAGGATGCTATGCTTGGTTATGAAAGTGATGAGCTTAAGGACATTGGTTTTTTTCCGGCAAAAATTGATGATATACTAAATTACATTCCTGCCAGATTGTCAGGACTCTTTGTTGTATTGGCAGCTTACCTGTTAAGGCTTGACGGCAGAAATGCTTATAAAATAATGAGAAGGGATGCCAGAAAATGTCCTTCACCAAACTCAGGTTATACAATGGCAACAACAGCGGGAGCATTGAATATTCAACTGATAAAAAAGGATACCTATATTTTAGGTGATGACAATAAAGTAATATCAAAGGATGATATTACAAAGGCAGTGAACTTGTCCAGAATGACAATTATCTTATTTACAATAACAATTTTATTATTATTTACATTATTCTATGTGATATTATGAAAATAGCAATCATATCAGTATCCGATAAAGGCAGAACCTTGGCATTGAAATTAAAGGATAAGTTGGATGATGATTCAACTGTAATAAGATGTGACCTGTATCACAAGAATGTTAAAAATTATTTTCCGGTTCTATTCTATGAATATGATGCAATAATTGCCATTATGGCATCAGGAATACTGATAAGATCAATTGCTCCATTGGTTGAATCAAAAGTCACTGATCCTGCTGTTTTAAACATCGATGACAATGGCAACTTTGTCATATCAACACTTTCAGGCCATCTTGGAGGTGCAAATGAACTTGCACATAAAATTTCAGGACTGATTGATGCAACACCTGTAATCACAACATCAACCGATGTCAACAAAAAGATTGGTATTGATGTTTTGGCAAAGGACCTCTATCTGACAATTGACAATACAAAGGAGATCTTATATTTCAACAAGGCAATTCTTGAAGGTCATGAACTGTCATTTACAATCAATCCTAATAAGAATTTCGATTATCTGTTTGAATACCTAAACAATAATACACTTGAAATTAACCTCTCGATTTACTACTCATCAAAGATAAGTGTGGATGAGGTCCATGTTGAAGTCGATGAACATAAGATAATTTTAAAAGAGAAAAAAATTGTTGTGGGAATCGGATGCAGGCGTGGAAAGGAATGTGAAAAGATTTATGATGGGCTTAAAAAATCATTGGATGATTTGAATATACTGCCTTCACGTGTCAACATGCTGACCTCTGCCGAGATAAAAAAGGATGAAAAGGGAATATTGGAATTGTCCGACAAACTAGAAATTCCTGTTGAATTTGTCAAAATCGATAAGTTGAAATTGTTTGAATCTCGTGATGTTACCAAATCCGATTTTGTATACTCAAAGTTCGGCATCTATGGAGTATGCGAACCTTCAGCACTGATAATGGCAGGTTTCGATTCAAAATTAATTTATAAAAAAACATCATATGACGGCGTTACAATATCCATTGCCGTTTCCAACTGATTATTTATTAAAAATATTTAAAAAAAGAGTAAATTTAGAAGGCTAAGTTTAAATAGCTTCTAATTTAGATAAAACTTCCCAAATTAAAGTTCTGGCATGAACTGGTATATTAGGGTCGTTACTGATTTCATCTAATTTCCCAAGAACAGTACTTATTCTTACGGATTGATCTTGTTCATCATCTTTTAATAAGTCACAAGATTGATTAGCTGCTTCTCTAATGTTACGAGGTACAGTATTATTATCTGAAATGTAGTCAAGTATTTCACAGACCTCTTCGATTGCTTGGTTACTCATATTATATCCCTCCAAAATCAATAAACTTAAAACAAGTAAGATAACTATTATGTAAATATATGTTTCCAATGGATTTAAATAGTTTGTGGTAATCAGATAATTTTCGTAGAAAAATATATATTAAATTAAAAATGAATTATTATACATGTCAGATATAAGCAAAACTACAATAAACTTACCAAAGGATTTAAAAAAGGAATTAAAAAAAATTGCAATTGACGAAGAAACTTCATTATCCGGCTTAATCATAAAAATGATTGAGGAAGGAATGAAAAACAGAAACAAAACAGATGTAATTTCAGATGAAGATTAATCATTATCTTCAACTGAATTTAACATTAAAGTAATAAATTGTGTTTTAGCGGTCTCTTCAACGAATACCGCAAGAAGCATAGCCTCTCTTAAATCATCACTAACACAGATAACACCATGGTTTTTTAAAATCAGGACATCCTCATCGCCAAGTCCTTCACTAGCACTTTTTGCCAGTTCGTCACTTCCAGGTTTTTCATAGTCTATGGACTGTAGATATTGTGTCTTGATCGCTCCAAATCCTTCGAGTCTTTTGAGCTTTTTATCTGAAAATGCAAAACCTGTTGCATATGGTGAATGGGTATGCACTATTGCTGTGACATCAGGTCTTTTTTTATAGATTTCAAGATGCATGTTTACTTCAGAGGACGGTTTTCCCTGTGTAAGCACGTTACCTTCCATATCCACTAGAACAATATCCTCCTCTGATAAGTTGGACAATGATTTCAAAGTAGGGGTGATTGCCACCACATTTCCGAATCTTTCACTGATATTACCGGCCTTTCCGGAAACAAGGCCCTTGTCATAGATTTCATTTGAAACTTCAATAATTTCATTAACATTTTTTTTCATCAAATAACCTCATATGAATTTATAATGTTTGTATTTTCCCTTATGAATGATAGGCACTTCTGCAGGAGTTGGGTTGATGTTATAGATTTTCTGGAACTCTGTCTGTGTCTGAAAAGTACCTGAGTTGATTAAGTGAACGCCCTTGAATCTTTTGTAGCTGTTAATGTGAATGTGGCCTGTGTGGAAAATATCAGGAACCTCATCTATTACAAGGTAGTCTTCAAGTTCTGATGCCAGAGGAGTTCTTTCACCATAGAGCGGTGCAAGGTGTCTTTTCTTCAACAGTTCTTCCATGATCAATTCACTTTTTTCATACTCGAATTCCTTAACTGCCATTACCATGTCGTCAAAGCTACGTCCGTGGTAGATTAAAACATTAATGCCATCAAGTGATACTACACCAGGGTTTGAGATAAATTCAACGTTGTCAAGTTCATACAATGCCTTAGCATACTCTTCAGGCACTGCAGGCTGTGGTTCAGCCACTCTTGATGCGTCGTGGTTTCCTGGAGCGATAATGATTTTAATGTCGCTTCGGATATTTCCCAGAAATCTTGCAGCCTCATTGTACTGTTCTGTGATGTCCTTGATTGCAAGTTCCTTATCCTGGTTAGGATATACACCAATACCGTCCACGATGTCCCCACCGATAATAAGGTATTTTACATCCTCAGCAACTCTTCTCTGCTCCTCATCACCGGCTTCACAGTTAATCCAGTCAATGAACCTTTGGAATGCATCTTCAAGGAATGTCAGACTTCCTATGTGAACATCTGAAAGGAATACTATACCGAAGTCCATTTCCTTGTCCGGTATCCTTAAGACACCCGGATTTATGATCTGCTGGCCGAATGCAAAGTTTCTGTCATCACTCTTGTTTGCAATGACACCCACAACCTCATCTTTAACAAGCTTTTCGGCTTCGGCAAACATTTCCTCGTTGTTTTTAGAAAAGAGAACAGATATGGTTCCGGTATCGTCTTCAAATTCCACGATTTTATGACCGTTTTTACTGGTTCTAATTTCACGAACCATCAAAATCATGCTTAGGCTCTCCATTCCGTCATCAATGTCGGCTATTTTGGTAAAGTTTCTAAGTTCCGGCCTTTTTGAGAGAATGTTGGCAAGCTTTTCATACCTGCTTTTGAAATAGGATATGAGGTTTTCAAGTTCACCGCTGGTATATGACTTTTTACTTGTATCCTGAATGATTTTAAAGTCATATGTAACGTTACTTTTCTGTTCGTTTCTTTTGAACTTGATTTTTGTATCCTTAATGGTTTCTGAAACCTTTTCGATTTCCTCATTTACATGTATTTCAGGTTTGTCAGATTCCTTTTTGAGATTTTCTATTGATGTCGGTTTTTTTACCTCAGTTTTTACATTGGGAGCTTCAGCTGTTTTTTCAACTTTCGGCTTTTCAGCAGAAGTGCTAGTTACTTCAGCTGTTTTATTTGTGCTTTTTAAACCGACAATAGGTTTTTTTGTTTCAGTAGTTTTGTTTTCCGGCTGTGGTGTTTTATCAACTTTTTTTTCGTCTTTAATTAAAGTGTCCTGGTTACTGGTTTCTGGTGCAACCTTATTGCCTGTAATTTCGTCAACAGTTTCACCACTGACGCTAACAAGATCTTTAGAAGTAAACTTATCACTTTTTAATTTAACTATTAAATTTGATGCAAAATCTACAGGATTTTCTGCATTGATGACTTTATCATAAGCTTCAGGTGATAGGTTTATTCCCTTTTTTGCAAATTTTAATAGAATTTTATTAGTTGACATATTGTTAAAAAATTTATTTTTCTATGTTTATAAACTTTGAGAATTTTTGAAATCAATATTGTTTTGGGGTTGAAATTTGAGTTATATTTATTATATATTAAAAATATATTTTAACTTATTATATAATCTATATTAATGATTGTGATAAAATGGCAAGTAAAATACTAAAAGTTGTATTGATAATAGTGTTATTTATTGTATTTTTTGAATTAGGTCTTTTTAGTTCATATACTATTGTTACAGCCGAAGCTCCAAACGTTCAGGGATTGATTGATATGCAGGTTTCAAAAATCCAGGAAATGTTCAGTCCTGATAAGGTAAATGAGGCTTTAATCAAAGACCCATCTCCAGTTAACATAACCAACAAAAAAGATGTTGCGCTCAAGATGGAATCGCTATCGAAGGTTGATGGAGTAAATGTGGATTCAATGAACATTACAACATTTGAAGATACTGATAACAAGAATTTCACTGTAAATATTGAAGCGTTAGGTTATGCTTCACCAAATTCAACATCAGGTCAAATCGTTATAAGTCAGAACCCATCATATAAGGTTATAGCAACCGGTCATGCCTCATATAAGGAGAACGGTTTGAGAGTGGATGAAAATACAATTACAATAACTTCTGTTTTAAAATTGTACTAGTGATAAAATGATTAATGTAATAGGAATTGGCCAAAACCGCGAAAACATGACTTTAGGTGCCCTTAAAGCTATTGAGGAATCCGATGTCGTCATTGGTTATAAGAAATATATTAACCAGATTGAAGATTTGCTTGACGGAAAGGAAGTTGTAAAAAAAGGTATGGGTGATGAGATAGCACGTGCTGAATTTGCTATTCAAAAAAGTCAGGAAGGCCAAACCGTTTCATTAATTAGTTCCGGAGACCCTGGTGTCTTTGGAATGGCTAACGTACTTTATCAGATTGTAAGCAAATATGAAGATGTTGAAATAAAGGTTTATCCTGGAGTTTCTGCACTGAACTATGCATCAAGCCATCTGGGAGCTCCATTGCACGATTTTGCTGCAATAAGCTTAAGCAATATTTTAACTCCAATGTCAGAAATAGAAAAGAAGTTAAGATACGCACTTGAGGCAAATCTAATCGTTGCAATATATAATCCCATAAGCAAAACACGTAAGGAACCTTTCAGAAGATTCAAACAATGTGTTTTGGACATAAAGGGCGAAGATGCATTAATAGGCATTATTGACAGTACTTATGAACCTCCAAAACCAACAATTGTCAAGGTCAAAGACCTGACAGAGGACATCGTAAACATGTCCTGCACTCTTATAGTTGGAAACGATATAACCTATGTTCAGGATGACAAGCTAATAACACCAAGAGGATACGTTATAAGATCAAAAATCCATCCGTTATCACAAAATCATTATGAAAAATTCTTGAATGGTGAAGTGGCACATGGTCCAAACAGGGAATGTGAATTTTATCCATGCCATTTTGAAGGCCAATACTGTGATTTCTGTTATTGTCCTTTCTATCCATGTGGAGATTCTGCAACCGGAGGGGAATGGATTAAAGGCAAAGGTGTATGGAACTGTACACATTGTCACTGGTTACATACAAAAGAACCTGTTGAATGTTTAAGAGAGCCTTTGGAAAACATTCTCGAAGACGTTGAAGACCTTAAAACCAAGAAGAAGACATTATTAAAACTTAGAAAAGCATGTTTATTAAAAACAAATCCAAATGATCTTTAGGGGAATTTGAATTGTCAATCAAAAATCTTTTAATAGAAATGAAAAATATGTCGGAGTTGATGGTTGATTTAGCATATTCTGCTATATTGTTCAACAGTAAAGCAGCCGCTGAAGAGGTTATTGCTTTAGAAAATGAAGTTAACTCCATGAATTATGAAATCAAAAAAGAATCGTTAGTTGCTGCAAGATCATATGAAGATGCTGAAAAATTAACCGCTCTGCTTGAAATTGCAGAAGCTGCTGAAAGTATAGCTAATGCTGCAAAAGATTTAGCAGATTTAGTAATTACCGGATTTAAACCTCATCCAGTATTTAAAATGGTTATGGAAGAATCCGATAAAAGTATCGTTAGAGTGAAAATTGAAGAAAATTCTGATCTAGCCAATAATACATTAGGAGATTTACTGTTAGTTAATCGTACAGGTATGAGAGTAATTGCGATTAGAAGAGGAGTATCCTGGATATACGGTCCGGATAAACATACAACATTATTAGCTGACGATACATTAATTTTAAAGGGAACTGATGAAGGTGCTGATTTACTTGAAAAATTAGCGGCTGGAGCATGTTCTCTCGAAGATATTCCAGAAGAATTAGAAGACGAAGACTAGAGTTGATAAAAATGATTATAGGTAGTGATATTTGTGACAGAACAGCAGAAGAAGAATCGCAGTCCACTATCTATATTTTCAACATTTCCTGATTTTGTTAGTGAACACAACTCAATTATTAAGGAAAGCCTTTTGGCATTGCTTATTTGTGCAATAGGTGATTTATGTGCAGGTGTTATCTTAGGTAAGATGACATTTTTCCTTGAAACATTTCCGGGACTGTTAGTTATAATTCCCGGTGCGATAGGTATGAGAGGAAATATTTTTGGTTCATTCGCATCAAGGCTGTCAACCAACCTACACATTGGTATAATTTCACCTAAATTTGAATTTTCAGAAGAGTTAAATCACAATATCTTCTCATCATTTGTTCTGACATTGGTTTTATCACTGTTTTTAGCCATAGTGGCTAAGATATTATGTATTATATTTAACCAACCGTCAATGAGCCTTATTGATTTTATATTGATTAGTGTTATTGCAGGGGTTATTTCTAACCTGATAATGCTTCCTATAACAATGTTTGTTTCATTCAAAAGCTTCCAGCATGGATGGGATCCAGACAACATTACAAGTCCTATCATTGCCGCATTCGGAGACTTGTTCACATTGCCTGCTATCATCCTATCAGTATTCATTTTGGATTTAATAAATTTTAATTATATATTTGAGGATATTGTTCTAGTTATAATATTGATTGCTGTTATTTTAAGCTTTATTTACTGCTATAGGTTGTCCTATGAAACAAATACCATATTAAGACAGTCCACACCGGTTTTACTTTTATGTTCCCTTTTGGGAGGGGCTGCCGGAGGAATTCTGAACTCTGCAGTTGAAACATTACTGACTAATCCAAGTCTGTTAACACTGGTACCGCTATTCTCAGGCGAGTGCGGAAGCCTAATCAGTATATTGGGAGCAAGGATATCTTCAGGTCTTCACTCCGGTTTGGTGGAACCGTTCAACAGGCCTCAAGGAGAGGCGGTCCATAACTTTATAATAAGCTTTATTCTGGCTATTATAGTTTTTCCGTTAATTGGTCTTTTGGCTGAAGGCTCTTCATATGCATTGGGTGTTGTTGGTGTAGGCTTTGACAAGATAGTTGAAATATCAACCTCAGCAGGCCTTATTTTAGTTGCAATAATGGTAATCATCGTTTATTATGTTTCAGTAACATCCTATAACAACAATCTGGATCCGGACAACATTGTAATTCCAATTTCAACTAGTATCACAGATTCAATTTCAAGCCTGATTTTAATTTCAATGTCCCTTATCTTTTTGGGTGTCCTGATTTAGTGCCAGGCACTTATTGTGAATTGGCATTCATTTGTTCTGAAGTAGTCATATTCTAGAAATTCCTTATTGAAATTTTTTGGAACGCTCACAAGCAAGACCTTTGCATTAGGCTTGTCAAGATGAATGAACACCACCGCACTGTTGTCGTCATAGAAATCAATTTCATCATTCAAATAAACAGTATCTGATATCGCCGTTCGCCATGGCCTGTCCTTAATGACCCTTGTTGAACTC
>Ga0256405_10003537_pt1 | contig 31945 bp, 29 predicted proteins | sample RumenRJG_02DNA_FD_189096 | JGI IMG/M metagenome (GOLD analysis project Ga0256405, IMG submission 189096) | Bovine rumen microbial communities from Lethbridge, Alberta, Canada - RJG_02 | ecosystem: Host-associated > Mammals > Digestive system > Stomach > Rumen | place: Canada: Alberta...
TAGCGATGCTATCTGTTGTAAAAGATGCTGATATTGCTAAAGAAAGCAGTAATTACATCAAATCACAGATATTGCAGCAAACAACAGCAAGCTTGCTTGCCCAAGCCAACCAAACTCCATCAATTGCACTGCGGTTATTGTCGATATAAAAAAGTACCAATACTAAAACTTTTTCTTAACAACAACTAAAAATCTATCAAAATTTTCTTCCAATGGTAATTTATACTCTATAACCTCTAAAAATTCCGCCTTATTTTTTAAAATAATATCTTTTGCTTCTCGTATTTCATCAAATGCTGATTTAGATTTATAACAAACAAAATAACCGCCACTTTTTAACAAAGGCATTGCATACTGTACAACTTTACTTAATTTAGAAACCGCACGACTTACAACTATATCATATTCTGTTTGTATATTTTCGGCTCTATCATTAATTAGCGTAAGATTATCCAGTTGTAATTTCTGTTTAAATTCCTCTATTGCTCTGATTTTTTTTGCTATACTATCAAGACCGACAACATTTAAATCTTTATAATTAATTGCAATAGGCACAGCAGGAAAACCTCCACCGGTACCAATGTCAAGCAGCGTTAAACCATTTGGAGTTATATTATATTTTTCAAAGAAATACGATATTGCAAGACTATCAAAAATGTGTTTTTCAAACAAAACCTTTTCATCATTTTTACTGATAAGATTTATTATTTTATTTTTTTCTAAAAATATCTCACTGAATTTCGCTATTTTGTTGTTCGCTTTGAGCTTCTGCTTCTGCTTTTCTATACTTATACTCATTTTCTATAACCGTAAACTTATCATGTCCCAGACGGAATTTTATATCATTTATTCGCATCTCTATTTTATTGATATTATCTTTTGAAAACTCATTTTTCACTAAATCCAATGCTGTAAAATATTCATTCAAAGCCAATGCATCCTGTTTTTGAGAATAATAAAAATCTCCAAATGCCAATAATGATGAAGCTTGATAAAATATATCGTTTAATTTAACTGCACAATCTTTTGCTTTTTTAAAGTAATACACTGCCTTGTCAGGAAGTTTTCTCTGCATTATTTGAGCCAATTTTGTTGCAGAAAAATACATTCCGTCATAATTTTGATTTGCCTCATCTATTTGGTATGCTTGTAAGAAATTTTTTACAGCTATAGCATTATCATTTTTTTCCAAATATAAAGTGGCAATATTAGAATAAGCAGATGACAAAAACTTATTAACTTTAGGATCTCTATTTATGTTAATACATTTTTCATAATATTCAATTGCAGTTCTTATGTCATTTTTGTCATCGGAAATCAATGCATATTTAAAATACAATTCTGATAAAGTTTCTGTATCCATTGTTGTATTCGACAATTCTAAGGCATTTTTATAGTAATCGTATGCGACATCAGTATTTGATAAACTGTCTTCAATATTTGCCAAGGCTATATATGTTTTTGTTGTAAGAATATGAGGATTACCTTGTGAATTAATTATTTCAAGTAATGTACTTTTTGCCAAATCAAGTTTATATGTTTCATAATATACATTGGCAATACTTAATTTAATATAATTTTCTTTTATTTTTTCACCTGATTGAGCATAACAATCTTTAGCTAAGTTATAATACTTTAAAGCACTATCAATCTCTGATAATTTATGACACGCAAATGCAAGTTTTGTATATATCTTTGGCAGAAGAACTTTATACTGTTCATCTTCATCAAATGTTAAAGCTTTTTTGTACAATTCACATGCGAGCTTATAATTATATTTAGTTTCTTCTGATTTTGCAAGTTTTAAATAATACGAAAGAGAATCATTTGTTTCATCTTGATGAGAGTTGTTATTTTCAATATTATCATCTCGTCTTACATCAATATTAATAGAAGATTGCATTCTTTCAGAAACATTTTTATTAGGAGTTGAAATATTTAACAATTTCAATTCATCTTCAGTTAACTTAAACGGCAAATTATTTAAGTTAATATCTATGTTTGATACATCAGGTGTTACCGTAGAAATATAATCAGGATTAGTTTGCTTACTATCCTCAACTTGAGACTGGTTAACTGCAGAATGTTCGTTATGTTCAGGATTTTGATTTTCCCTATTTTGTTTCAACCTCGACAAATCATAATCAAGACCACGGGCCATAGCTTTATAAGCATTAGGATTTACTTCTGTTTTTCTCGGCAAAAATAAAGTATGATATTCAATTTCGTTTCTAATTGTCTGACGAGAAAGCAAAACTCCTCTTTCTAAAGGTTTTAGAGGTAATTGACTTTCATAAAAATCTATAATAAATTTGTGCAATTTTTGTGCTACGTTTTCCGGAATAGATATATCCATCTGCTCTCTAAAGTAATCATGAACAAATATTAAGCCGTTATTTTGAATTAATAATTGATTAGAAGTTAAAAAATCTATATTTTCTTCATTATAGTAATGAAGTTGTTTTAAAATTTGAGTCGTTACGCCATGTCTTAAAAGACATAACAGCCAAAAAAATTGTACTGAAATAGCCGGAATTATATCCAAAATTTCTTTTTCTAAGTATTTATTGTAACTAAGAAAGCTTAATTTAAAACTTTCCATAAAATCCTTAACCTCAATATTTTTATACTTTAAAATGCTTGTTGTTATTGATGTATAAAAATAATACCCTCTTGTATGCTTGTATAAATCTTCCAAAAGAGACGAAGTAATTGAAATTTTCTTACTTTTTAAATATTTTTCAAATAAACCTTTATCTAAAGCGGAAAGAGTTATTCTTTCATATTTTGAATCATCTGTAAATAATTTTCTATCTAATGTTCTTGAAACAATAATAATCTTAATTTTCTCAAAACCTATAACATGATTTATAAAGTCTACAATCTCAAGAGTATTTTCTTTTTGGATAGAATCAAAAGAATTTAAAATAATGACAATAGGCTTTTCTATAGAAGTAAAATAAGCATTAATTTTTGAAGTAAAATTTTCAGTTTTTGTTTTTAGAGGCGATATAATACCTTGAGTTTGTAATTTTTTAAACTCATTAAAAAATACAAGTAAAATATCATCTAAAATAGTGGTTTCAAAGCAGTTATACCATAATACAAGAGATTCTTTTGACAAAAAATTTAAAGAATAATTTACAAGCTGTTTTTTTCCGGTCCCCATAAACCCATTTATAAATAATAATGGGGTATCATTTTTATAAAAATCATAAAAAGAATCTAGCTGTTCTTTATTGTTCTCTAGCAAGAACGAATCAATCATATCGGAATTCTGTTTTAATAAATCTTTTCTCTCCAAAAAGAAGTTCAAAAATTGATATTTCATAAAGATATATTAAACGATTTTAACTTTTTTTGCAAATAGCAATAAAATAATTGTAAAATAAACCTTTTGATAATAAAATATTACTAAAGAGGGGGATAAAATGGAATTTTTCAGAAGACACCAAAAATTAATTATAGGAATAATAGCAATAACATTTATAAGCTGGACAGTAGGTCTTCTAATGCTTCCTCTTGTATTTAAATAAGGGAAACGTGAAAAAAAGATTATATAACATATTCAAAAATATATTCGTATTTGTTGTTATTTTTTCGTTAACAACAACAGTTGTGTTTGCAAAAGTAAAAACAAAAGAAGAAGCAAGAAAACAAATTAATCGTCTTAAATTTCTCGAAAGAATAGAATCTAATAAATTATATAAAAATCAGCAAAAACTCGAAACAACAACTGCGGATTTAAATTATTCAAAACAAAAATATTCAAATACAAAAGATCAGCTTGCTACATTGGAAAATCAATTAGCGATAGCCTTAAGCGAATATAATTCAATGGATTATCAACTAAAAAACCGAATTCGCCAAATCTTTAAATCTCAAAGAAAAGGGGTTGTTGTATTATTGATTGAATCAAAGAATTTTAATGATTTTTTAGACAGAATTTATTATTCGAATATAATTCTTAAACGAGATTACCAAAATATGGTACAAGCAAGGGCAAAAGCTAAAGAAATTGCTTATCTTAAATATAACATAGAAGAGAAGAAAAAAATTCTTGCAAGCTCTATAAGACAAATAAACCAACAACAGGCATACATTCAACGTTCAATCTCAAAAAATGAAAATATGATAAATAAATTGAGAACAGACAGAGTTGCATACGAAAAAGCAGAAAAAGAACTTGCAAAGCAATCTGAAAGTATTGGAACAATGATAAGTAAGAGTTCATCGCACTCGGCACAAACCGTAAAAGTTGTTTCAGGATTCATAAAACCAATATCAGGAAGAATAACTTCTCCATATGGATACAGAACTCACCCTATATTTAACAGCCGAACATTCCATTCAGGAATAGATATAGGCGGGCCATATAGAGGTGCAATACATGCCTCAAATTCCGGAAAAGTAATATTTACCGGATGGTACGGAGGATATGGCAAAGTAGTAATCATTGACCACGGAAAAGTTAATGGAGAGCCGACTTCAACATTATACGCACATATGGATGATATAAAGGTAAGTAATGGTGCATATGTAACAAAAGGTCAAATTATAGGACTTGAAGGAACAACAGGTTATTCAACAGGGCCACATGTACATTTTGAGGTTCGTGTAAATGGTAAAACAAGAAATCCGTTAAATTACATTTAAAATATTAAATTAAAAATAAAACTCTAAGGAATATAAATGAAAAAAATAATACTAATACTGGCGATAATATTAATAAATACACAAGTAGTTTTTGCAATACAAGAGCGAACACTAAATGAATCTATGGGCGGACCGTCTTTAGAAGAGCTAAGCAAGCCTGTCTTTATACGAGCAAAAACACCTGATGAAAAAATTCAAGAAAAAGAAAATGAAAAAAAACTACAACAAAACCAAATAATAATGTCTGAAGAAATTGAAAAATCATCACTTCATTCAAGGGGTAATTCTATAAAACCTATTCAATTTATAAGATTAAAAATCAAAAAAGCTTCCATAGAAAGAAAAAACAAAAAAAATGGAATAACAGCAACCGAAGAAGAAATTACAGAAGAACCTCAGACAAAATTATTGTTGGAATGTAAAGAAATGGAATACCTTGCGGATTTACAAGAAATACAAGCACGAGGAGGTGCAAAACTAACATTTCCTGAACAACACATAACAGCAACAGCAGATACAATGATATACAACCAAAAAAGTAATTTGGTAAAAATGATAGATAATGTCGTTGTACAAAGAGGTGATGCTAATGAAATGACAGGCGATTATATGCAAATCGACCTTAACGAAGAAATAGGAATTCTTGATAATGTTAAATCTTCCGGATATGCAATAGAAACTGTTGCAGAAAAAGGAATAATGTATGGAGATAAAACCATACAAGAAAATGGTCATTTAATTGTAGAAAAACCTTTTAATCTAAAAGTTAGCTCTGGAATGTATGGAGATCCAAACATTCAGTATAAAAATGAAGACAAATACACATATGAAGATATGACACATAATAGTAAATTTGTCATAAAATCAAGTCATATTATAATTAATTCGAAAAAGGAACTTGATAAAATAACACTTAAAAATTTAGAAGTATACAGAAACGGAAAACGAATAGTAAAACTTCCATCAACAACGTTATACCAAAACAAAGAACAAGATTACTTTGAAGGAAATTATCCTGAAATAGGTTCTCGTTCAAAATTAGGTATGTTCGTAGGTCCCGGAGTTGTATTTGAATTGCCAAAAGGAGCAATATTTAAAGCTATACCAATGTTAAATTATCAAGGAAAACTTGGTATAGGTGGTATAGGTAAATTTAGAAGTGCAACAAACTATACAGAAATTGGTTATGGTAGTGCTGCTGATTTATTTACAGTAAAAGGTCGTCAAGAACTTGATAATAATCTATACGTTAACTACGGTATGAATTCATATATTCCAAATGGATTTTTAGGAGAAGGCTGGGCAAAATATGCAGCCGATGTTGTTTATGAAAAAAGAAAAAATATAACAAACTTTATGGGAAAAGGCAGAAATCTGCATTTTGAACAAATTGTAAGTGCAGGATATATACAAGATGACGGTTCTCAGGAAAATTATGACAGTTGGAATAAACATTTATTTGATAAAAACCATAAAAAACTTCAAAGTAACGACATTGGTACAGCACGCTTAAGATACATGATTGATTTGTATCAAAATATATATCATCATGAAAGCCCTGAAAAATTATTCTTCGCAGATTTGTATGTTTATATGCAAGGTGCTGCATCTGTATATGGAACAGGAGATACTCAATTTGTAGGCAGAATAGGCCCTATGTTACGAACTCAATGTAAATACTGGGTTCAAGATATTGGATACTATCAATCAGCCTATCATGATAATTCACCGATTCCAATCTTTGATGCATACCGTTACGGGAAATCTAATGTTTACTTACGAGAATCCGTAAAAGTTTCAAAAATGCTAATGTTATCTTGGTATGGTTCAGCAAATCTGTCAGATGATGCACCTGATGGAAGAATTTTCCAAGAAAGCAAATTTGTAATAGGTATAGGTCCTGATGATTTAAGATTAAATCTTGGATGGGATGTTATAAGACAAAATACATATATCGGATTTACAATAGATATGGATGCAAAAGGCAGTGAAATTTATTATGATAAAATGGAAATAAAAAATCCTGATAATTTTGGTAAAAAAGATAAATATGGTCTTCAAGCTTTAGAAGCCGCAGATGAAAGCGAAGCTTTAAAATATAATGTATACAGACCGGTTAATAATAATGACAAAAAAGTTTATCTTGAAAAATGTCAGGTAATTGACATGGAAGATGCTTCTCTAAGAATGGAAAATGAACAACTGTAAAGTATAATTCAAAGAAAGTATTTTCAAAAATAAATAAAATAACTCTTAAGAGACTTAAGAACTTAAAATCTTAATAGAAGGAGATAGAATATAATTTTTAATAACTTTGGATTTTGGCTTTTTTATAGGATTAGAAGCATATTTCCAAAAATAATCGAATTTTTTAACCATAATTATAATATACAAAATTTATCAAAAAAAACATTATAAAAAAATATAAAAAATAGGGATAATAAAACAAAGAAGTATGAATTCAAAACAAAAACCAATTTTAATAATAATATTAATAATTACTATTATAATACTGTCAATAGTAACATCACTTAATTCAAAATTAGCATTTAGCAAAAGTATGAATATTTACAGTGCAGGACTTGAATATTACAAAGAAACAAACTACACAAAAGCGTACAAAACATTCGGAAAAATATCACACTTGTCATCGTTAAAACCTGCAGCAATGTATAGACAAGCAAGATCATTAGAACAATCAGGACATTTTCAAAGAGCAATAATTACATACAACATACTTGCACTAAGATATCCAAACTTTCAATTAACCCCAAAAGCTAAATACAACGCAGGGAAATTATCATACGATATAGGAAAATATAATCAAGCTAAAAAACTTTTTAAAGAAGTATCAAATAAATACTCTGACACAGAATATGCAACAGCAAGCGAATATTATCTGGGAATGATTGAATATAAAAATGCAAAAAATATAAATAATAATACTCAAAAACTATTTACAGAAGAAAAATCATTAATTAGATTTAGACAATATCTGGATAACGCCCCCGGAGGACGCTATGCTCAAAATAGCATTAATAGAATTAAAGAATTACAAAATAATAAACTTTCAAAAGAAGACAACTACCTTATAGCAAAGTCGTATTATTCATTATATGACTACGACACAGCCTCAAAATATTTTAAAAAAACAGATATTCCTCTAACTTGGGCAGACATCGCAAAAAACGAATATGAATTAAAAAATTATTCTAAATTGAGAACTCTGACTGAACGAGGATTGCTGGAATATTCATACAATATAGAACCCAAAGAAATACATAAAGTGATAGACCTTTATCTATCTACATTAAACAACAAATCAGAAGGATTAAATACACTCTTAAATATTAATAAAAAAGCAAATGGATATGATTACATTTTATACCTCAATTGTAAAAATATTCCACAGAATAATCAACCGGAATGCTATAAAAATATTTACTTTAATTACCAAAATGGGCAATTTGCGGCAGATGCACTATATAATATGTTTTATGATGCAATAAAACAAAAACAATATCTCTATGCAAAAAATCTTGGAGAAGAACATCTTAAACTATACCCGAATACAAATTCAACACCTGCTGTTATGTTTTGGCTAGCAAAAGTTCATAATAAATTAAAATACTATAACACAGAAAAAAATTATTACGATAAATTATTAAAAGAATACCCTGATGACTATTACGCATTTCAAGCATACTTAGAATCAAAACGAATAGAAAATCCTATTCTAAAAACAGATATAACAGAAAAAAAAGTAATGTTTCCATATAAAATGAATAGCACTAACGATATGATAGTAAAACTTGCAATGCTTGAAGACTATTCACTATTAAAAGATATTTGCGAAAAAGATAAATTTATACAAAGTTGGCTGGAATACCAAAAAGGAGAGTATTCAAAATCTACCGTAATAGCCAGAGATGCAATGGCAGAATTAAAAGAAAAACCGCCGGTTAATGATTTACGATGGCGATTAGTATATCCTATACATTACTATAAAGAAATAAAACAATTTTCAGGAAAAAATAACCCTGTAATAATTTTATCTCTCGTTAGAGAAGAAAGCTATTTTAATCCTACTGCACGAAGTTCCGTAGGTGCACAAGGTTTAATGCAATTAATGCCTCAAACAGCAAATGATATTGCTGACAGAAATGGAATTAAATATTTTGAATTATACAAACCTGATGATAATTTAAGAATTGGAAATTTATATTATTCTTACTTGAAAAATATTCTTCAAGGAAAAGATTTTTTTGTAATTCTTGCTTATAATGGAGGCTTTAATGCTGTAAATAAATGGAAAGACTATCTAAACTATGAATGTAACAATGACTTTCTAGAACAAGTTCCCTATCAAGAAACACAAAATTATCTAAAAAAAGTATTGCGAAGCTATTGGAACTACATAAGATTATACTAAATGTACAATTATAATAACTGTTCAGCAAATTGTCTTAATTACTCAAGTTTTACAAATCCAGATTATAGTTTCACACTTTCATACTGCACATTTTTATAACTAATTTTGTGAGAAATTTTTAATATTTTATAACACATATTGTGAAAAACAATACTGGCAAAACCTATGTATGATATAACATTCTTTGGAAAAGTTCATGGAAAATTTGTCCAACATTCGACAATATCACCTGTTGATTATGATAAAATTGCAAAATGTACAGTAAGAGCAACGCAAACAGAAATAGTTAATGTATTTTAGTAAAGTAAATATAATCTACATTAATACTAATTTTTAAAAGCTGGCTCTTCCGTTTTAATAACATCCTTATTTACAAGAGATTCTACATACTTACCTGCATAAACAGCAGCAACAGCACCGTCAGAAGTTGCAGTAATAACCTGTCTTAATGGAGTTACTCTCACATCACCTGCCGCAAACACACCATCTATCGAAGTTTTCATAGTTTCATCAGTTATGATAAACCCATTAGAATCCTGTTCTACTTGACCATTGATTAAATCCGTATTTGGTAAAAATCCTATATATGGAAATATTCCATCTACACTTAAATTTGAAACTTCCTTAGTTTTTACATTAGTCAAGCTAATTGATTTAACAGTATCTTCACCAAAAATCTCATTTACAACGGTATCATAAACAAATTCTAATTTATCATTTTTAAATGCTAAATTTTGTACAATTTTATCAGCTCTAAATTCGTTTCTTCTATGAATAACGTAAACTTTTTGAGCAAATTTAGTCAAATACATAGCTTCTTCAAGAGCAGCATTTCCACCCCCAACAACAGCAACGATTTTATCCCTATAAAAAGCACCATCACAAATCGCACAATAACTTACACCTCGTCCGATAAACTCTTTTTCACCGTTAACACCAAGTTTTCTGGGTTGGGCACCGCTTGCTATAATAACAGCTTTAGCCTTAAATGTATGAGTTAATGTTTCAATAATTTTTGGATTAGAAACCAAATCTATATGCTGAATTTCTTGCATAGGAAACTTATTAACACCAAATTTATCAGCATGTTCTTCCATTTTTTCCATCAAATCATATCCGCCAATAATAGGAAAAGCCGGATAATTTTCTAATTCCAAATAATTTGAAGGCTGTCCTCCAAACATATTAATATCTACTATAGCAACATTTCCCGCACCTCTTGCTGCATAAATACCTGCAGACAAACCGGCAGGGCCTCCGCCCAATATAACGGTATCAAATTCCAAAACTGTACTCATTTCCTCACCCTTATATAAACCTTGACGTAAAATTTTTTATTTTGTTTCAATCACTTAAAGTTTTTATTTTTTACTAATTTGGCAAATGCCATATTAACTATGACATTTGCCAAATAATTCATAATTAAATTACATTTATAATTATACAGTAATCATTTTTTCTTGAAGAGTTTTTGCTGATTCTTCATAACCGGCTCTGCCCATCAACGCATAAGTATAATTTTTAGCCTGTTCAACACCCGGTTGATTAAATGTATTAATATTATATAATTCACCTGCAATAGCAGTTTGAACTTCTAACATATACAATAATTGAGCAACGTTATACGCATCAACTTTCGGTATTGAAATTGTTACTGTTGGTCGGTTATAATCAGCCAACGCAACTCTTGTTGAATCAGCTTCGGCATTAATCAATTGGTTTATAGATTTTCCGCCCAAATAACCTATTCCTGTATAATCAAAAATTTCCGGAATTTTTAATTCATTATCAAATTCTTCAACTCTGATAAATGAAATAACTTTATCATTTGGACCTTCATTATAAAGCTGAATTTGAGAATGTTGGTCTGTAGCACCTAAAGCCTTAATAGGTGTAGGACCTATATGAACTTCTTTGCCTTTATTATCAACTTGTTTTCCTAAAGATTCAGCCCACAATTGAACATACCAATCAGAAACAAATTTCAATCTGCTTGAATATGGCATCATAACTGATAATCTTTTGTTTTTCTTCGTATCATATAAGTAATGAATTAATGCATTTTGAGCGGCAATATTTTCTGAGATATTAGTATTTTTCAATGCCAAATCCATATCTTTAATACCATTCATAATTTCATCAATATTAATACCTACAAGAGCTAACGGTAATAAACCTACAGCTGAAAATACTGAAAATCTTCCGCCAACATCATCAGGAACGACAAATGTTTTATAACCTTCCTGATCGGCAAGCTGTCTTAAAACACCAACTTTTTTATCTGTTGTAGCAACAATATTTTTTCTATATTCATCACCAAGTTCTTTTTCCATGATATTTTTAACTATCATATATTGAGACATAGTTTCTGCAGTAGAACCTGATTTTGTAATTACATTAACAAGAGTTCTTTTTAAATCTATTGTATTTAATAAACCTGTAATTTGGTCAGGGTCAATATTATCTAAGAAAAATAATCTTGGATAATTATCTCTTTGTTCAGGAGTTAACAAGTTCCAATAAGGTTTTAAAAGAGCTTCAGAAACAGCAATACCACCTAAAGCTGAACCTCCAATACCCAAAACCAAAACATTATCAAATCTGCCTCTTACCATTGCAGCAAATTCTTTTACATACCAAACAGTTTCTTCATTATATCCAAGATTCATCCATTGAAGCCATTGACCTGGTTTATCTTTTCTTTTATTTAAATCTGTAATAATTTGAGCAATTTTGTCTTTATGCTTAGAAAATTCTTTTTCAACTTCTAAACCATGCTCTTTGCCGATAACATCTTTGTCTACATAACGGTAATTTAATTTAATCATCTCTTGAAACTCTCCATTGGGTAACTATTAAATGTACACACAGCCTGCACTGCTGTAAGATTATTGTACTATTTAAAAAAATTTTTACAATAGGTAAATTCTTAAATTTACTATTTCAAATCAATATTTTGATAAGAACTAATTTTTCCGCGTTCTTTATAAAGTTTTTGAAAATTTTCTTGAGATTGTTGGTAATTATTAATTGTAAGCTGCAAAGACTTATTTACTGCATAAAAAAGTACCGGAAAACTTATAATAACAGTTAAACAAACAATTAAAAGATGCTTAAAGTAATTTTGACGAGCTTTTAATATTTTTGATTTTTTATTATTTTCTTGTTTTTCAAAAATAATTTTATTAATAAGTTCTGTTCGTTCATCAATAGACAAACTGTCAACATAATCAATATTATCAGGAGTAATATATACTACGTATTTTTTACAGTCCATCTTTGGGAAATCAACATCTGACTTGCTTTTTGAAAAGGCTCCTTCTGTAGGAACAGGAACAGTAGAAAAAGTTTCAGGTTCCTTGTTGAAATCTTCATTAGTCATATTTACAGCATCTCCGACATCAACATGCTGCTGTAACTGTTGAGTCAAAGCTTCTATATTGATATTGTCATCAAATTCAATATCGTCATCATCATCGTCATCATCAAATGAATTAATTTTTTCTTCTTCCGATTGCTCTAAATCTAGCTTTTTTTCGTCCAACTTTGCCTCAAAATTTTTATTTATGATAAAATAATTATATATTATATTTTAGGATTTATCAACTATGGACATTAATAAAGACAAGTTAATCGATTATATAAACGAGTTAAAGAATACTCGTGTTTTAATAATCGGAGATTTAGCAATGGATGAAATGGTATATGGAAATACAGAAAGAATATCCAGAGAAGCACCTGTTTTAATTTTATTACATGAAGAAACAAAATTAATATTAGGTGCAGCATCAAACGCGGCAAATAATGCTTCAAAAATTAATGGTGGAAAAGTTTCTGTTATTGGTGTTTTAGGAGAAGATTATCAGGCAGAACAACTTAAAGAAGCTTTTGAAAAAGAAAATATAAATACTTCATATCTTGTTTATGATAAAACAAGAAAAACAACAACTAAAACACGTATTTCAGGTTCATGCTCTCAATCAGTTACACAACAAATAGTAAGAATTGACAGACAAACTTCAACACCTCTTTCTAAAGAAACAGAAGATAAAGTAATTGAACAAATTGAAAAAGCAATTCCAAAACATGATGCTATAATTTTATCGGATTACCATATAGGAACTTTAACTCAAAGAATAATAGATAAGTCTATTGAACTTGCAAATGAACATAATAAGGTTATTGTAGCAGACATACAAAAAGATTTTGACAAATATAAAAATATTACATCTCTAACACCAAATCTTCCTGATACACAAAAATTTTTAGGCTTCAACTTAAATTCAAAATCAGATTTTGAAAAAGCAGGAAAGATTTTACAAAATATGATAAAAGCAAAATCTATTCTTATAACTTGCGGAGATAGAGGAATGATGGTAATCGAACCAAATTACAAAATAACAGAAATTCCTGTATTCAATAGATCACACGTATTTGATGTAACAGGTGCAGGAGATACAGTAACGGCACTATATACAATGGCTTTAAGTATTGGAGCTGAGCCTGTTTATGCCGCTGTTATCGGTAATATTGCAGCAAGTATAGTTATAAAACAATTTGGTTGTGCTACAACAACTATTGACGAATTGTTAGAAATGGTTTCTAAAAAAGGAAAAGAACTCTGCACAAAATAATAAAAAGGAGCGAAATATGATAGCAAAAATAAAAGAAATAAAAATTATTGATTGGATAATAATTGCAGGAATTTTAACTGCCATTATTGTTGGATTTTTAACATTTTCTCACATAAGACAAACAGCAGGAAAACAAATTGAAGCGACATCAAAAATAGGATTTCAAGTGTTTTTAAGAAGCGTAACGATAACAAGCAACGAATTACCAATGAAAGCAGGTGATAAAACATTTTTAACAATAAGAAATGTTCCTTACAAAGACTTGGATGTAATCGATGTAAAAGTTGACACAAAAAAAGTAATTTTACCTACAAACAAAGGAAAAGAACCTTTTGCCCTTGTTAATGATGTTTCTCAGGCTTTTTCTTATGATGTCTTGTTAACAATAGTTGATACAGCAAAAATAACAAAAGATGGAGCTGTTGTCGGCGGAAATAAAATTAAAATAGGTATTCCAGTTACTATCGAAGGTCAAAACTACAGATTTAACGGTGTAGTTTCCGATATTCAAATAATAAATGATGAATTACAAAATACAGATAACAATAAGGAAGTAAAAAAGACTCCTGATAGTCTTACATAAGGCAATAGAGGACAATGTTCGGTAAAGTAATTTCTTTTACAAGAGAAAAAAGTGAATACATTAATGAAAACAGTTTAATTATAAAAAACTTAAGTAATATTATTTTATTCTTTATAATTTCAACTCTTATATCTACATTATTTTGCTCAACAGATACTATAGGGTTTTTAAGTTTAATTGTAATATTTTTAAATGCTATCAAGATTTTTGTCCAAAAAGATAACATTGCAAAAATGAATAAGCTTGATATTGCATTATTAATTTATTTTATCTTTGTAGTTATAAGCTTAACAGGTTCTACATTATTTTATTTGAGTTTTAAAGGCTTTTTAAAAACTTGTACTTATTTAGGATTTTATCTTTCAGTTGTTCATTTTTTTAACAACAACCGAAATAAAATCAATTCAATACTATTAACAATAGCCGGATTAGTCTGTTTTGAATCTATTTATGCAATATTTCAAAATACAATACCAACAAATACAAATTTAACATGGCAAGATGTAAGTTACTTAAGACCGGAAGAAGTAATGACAAGAGTTTACGGAACATTACAACCTTATAATCCAAATTTATTGGCTGGATTTTTAATAGTTTGTATTCCTGTAATATATGGTGTTTGTGCTTATTTTATAGTAAATAAACATTATAAATCAGGTCTTTTTACTTTAATCCTATCGGCATTATGCTCTTGGGCAATAATTTGTACAGGGTGCAGAGGTGCATATTTGGCACTTTTATCAATTTTATTTGTAATAATATTAATTTCAGCAAAATTTTTATGGCAAAATTATAAAAAAATATACCTGTCTGTTATTGGTACAATTTGCTCACTTTCAGCTATAGCAATACTTGCTTTGCAATCTGTAAGAATGAGATTTTTATCAATATTTATAATGCGTCAAGATAGTTCAAACTCTTTCAGATTCAATGTTTATCAAGCATCATTAAAAATGTTTACCGATAATTGGCTATTGGGAATAGGCTGTGGTAATCAAAATTTCAGAGAAATTTACGGATTATATATGAAAACCGGATTTGATGCCTTAAGCTGTTATAACATTTTTCTTGAAACTGCTGTTGAAAGCGGTATTTTTTCACTTATAGCGTTTATTGCATTTTTGTACATCATTCTTTCAAAAAGCATAAAATTTGTATTAAATTCGGAAAATATTTACGATATTATTTTAGTATCAGTAGGATTATTGAGTATAATCGGAGTACTTGTACATGGATTAGTAGATACAGTATTTTTCAGACCTCAAATACAAATCATCTTCTGGATAATGTGTGCATTATTAAGAATTAAACTTTTTGAAGAACAAAATTAAAAGTAAATATAGGCATATTTTCTCTAAATAATCCCTTAAACTGTAATACTGAATTTATTTGACTTCTTTTTACAAAATCTTTTATTTTGTAAAAAATATTCGATTTTTCAAAACATCTAACCGATAAATAATTCTGAAACAAGCTCAGAATAACATTATCAGTAAATTTTAAGCAAATGTGGCGAAAGGTTATATATAATTGCAATAAAAAGATAACTACGAAATATACATGCAATCACCGTAAGAATAAAATCGGTATTTCTCTTCAATTGCCGATTTATAAGCATCAAATATAAAGTTTTTTCCGGCTAATGCACTAACCAGCATAAGTAATGTTGATTTTGGCAAATGAAAATTTGTTATCAAATTATCTACAACTTTGAATTCATAAGGCGGATAAATAAACAATTTTGAAGATGATTTACAAGCTTTAATTTCACCAAATTGCTGATACGCAGTTTCAAGAGTTCGAACAGAAGTTGTACCCACCGCAATAAGCTTTTTACCTTGAGCTTTTGCTTTATTTATAATATCAGCCGTTTCTTGAGGTATTTCAAATTCTTCAGAATCCATTTTATGATCAAGTATATTTTCGCATTTTACAGGACGAAAAGTTCCTAAACCAACTGTTAAATTTACATAAGCAATTTCAACACCCTTGTTTTTAAGTTGTTCCAAAATTTCTTTAGTAAAATGCAATCCTGCAGTAGGTGCAGCAACAGATCCTTCTTTTTTTGCATAAACTGTTTGATAACGGTCATAATCAAGAGCTTTTCTCTCATCATCAGTCATTTTTCTCTCGATATATGGCGGAAGCGGAATATTTCCTACTTTATCTAAAATTTCATACAAAATACCATCATAAACAAGTTCTACAAGCCATTTACCATCACCTAAATTTTCTAAAGCAATGACAGAAAGACTATCTGCAATTTTTATTTTCATACCCTCTTTTATTCGTTTTGAAGGTTTTATCAAAGCTTCCCATTGCTTATTTCCACAATCTTTCAGCAAAAATATTTCTATTAAAGCTCCTGTTTCTTTGTGTCCAAATAATCTTGCCGGAATAACTTTTGTATTATTTAAAACAAGAATACAATTTTCATCTAAATAATCAACAATATCGTAAAAATGTTTATGATAGAACTTGTGATTAGTTCTATCAAGAACCATCATTCTTGAATTTTCACGTTTTTCACTCGGAGTTTGAGCAATTAACTCTTCCGGTAAATTATAATCAAATTCTGACACTAACATAATTTTATTCTTTAGGTTCTATTTTTTTAGCTTTTGCAACAATATCATCATCAATTTTTTGTTTTTTAGCTTCTTCTTCTTTATCAATTTGTTTATTAATAACAACAGTTTGGAATACTTGGAAAAGGTTTGAAACCACAAGATACAACAAAACACCTGCAGGAATAGGAATAAAAACAAAAGTTGCTGTCAGCATAATTGGCATAAAAGTATTCATTGATTTTTGCATTGCTTGTTGTGCAGGATCTTGCGGAGCATTTTTATTTGTTGCCATCATAACTTTTTGGCTAAATACCATCGTCAAACCGAATAATACAATTAAAAGCAATACATCAAAGTGAAAACTATTTTTAACAGCTTTTGAAGGCATTTCCGTCATCAAAATTCCATCTTTTCTCACAAATGTTGCATCTTCAGATTCTTTTGTCTGCATATTTGTAACTTTTACTTCTGCCTTTTCTATTTTATCAAGTTTAGAGAATTTCAAATCTAAACTATCCAAGCTTATTTTAAAATCAATAGGTTGATCAGGAATTATATCACCTTGAACACTCAAGGCTTTATTAGGTTTTTCAATTTTTACCGAATCTTCAACAGTACCATCTGTAAAATAAACTTTGGCTGTCTTATTTAACATAAATGTATCATATTTTGAAACACCCATCACACCATCATTTGAAATACCCGCATTTGTTTTTAAAGTAGCATCAAGTCTGTTTATAAATAAAAATGACGTATCTCCAGCCATAGAAATAAATTGTGGACTCATTAATGAGGTATATAACAAAATAAATATAGGCATTTGAATTAATAATGGAAAACATCCTGCCATAGGATTAAATTTATGTTCTTTATAAAAATCCATCATTTTCTTTTGCATTAATTGAGGGTCATTTTTGTATCTGTCTTGAATAGCTTTCATTTTAGGCTGTAATGTCTGCATTATTCTCATTGAGCGTTGTTGCGATACCCCTAAAGGCCACATCAATGCTCTTATTACTATTGTCAATAATATAATACCAACACCAAAACCACCTACTAACGACAGTGATTTTAATAATTTTATCATTAATGTTACAAAATCCATTTTTATATCCTCAAATCTCTTATTTTCCTAACCTAACCTTGTTTAAAATAACCCAAAAGTACTAATAAGTCAAATGAAATTAGTTATTTTTACTTTCAAGTGCATTTTTTAAGGCTTTTTCTAAGACTTCAATTTTTTGTTCTAAAACTTCGACTTTTGATGAATTTTCGCTGTCTGATATATCTATTTTTTCTACTTGGCGTTTATAATTTTTTATCTTGTCATTCAATATAAGAATAAATGACTGCATATAAAATATGCCTGCAAATAAACCTACAACACCTGATATTGCAACAAGTTTACTGTGTGTAACATAAACAATATATCCTATTGTCATCAATAAAGCGATAGTTATTATTTTAAATAAAATTTTCAATTTTTACTCCTTAGATATTTTAATACTCTTTTAAACTTTTCATCATATTCGATTTCAACATTTATTATCTCATTAGAAAAAGGCTTTGTAAAGTTCAGAGAATAAGCCATTAAAACTTGCTCTTGAGTATGAATTTTAGACATGCCTGCCCCATACAGAGTATCATTCATAACAGGATGTCCAAGCGATAACATATGAACTCGGATTTGATGTGTTCTACCGGTTTTTAACTCAAGTTCTACAAACGTATATTCTTTAAATCTTTCCAATACTTTAAATTTAGTTATACTTTCTCTGCCTCCTTCAACGATATCCATTCTTTGAGGATTTTTTAAACATCTTCCTATTGGTTTATTTACAATTCCGATATCTGCATCTATCACACCTTTTACAATTGCATAATACTTTCTTATTGCTGTTTTAGTTTTTATTTGTGCCTGTAGAAACTCATGAGTTTTGTTATTTTTTGCAACCATCAAGAGTCCGGATGTATTTCTATCTAAACGATGAACAATTCCCTTTCTGAATTCTCCGCCGATATCAGATAATGTCTCTGGACAATAAGCTAAAAGAGCATTTACAAGGGTACCTGTTTTTTCTTTTCCTGCAGGATGAGTAAGCATGCCTGACGGTTTATTCACAACAAGCATATTTTCATCTTCATATTTAATATCAAGAGGGATACTTTCCGGCAATAAAGGCTTTATTTCAAATATATCTTCAGAAAATTCTATATTATCATTATCTTTCAATAAATATGATGATTTTTTTATTTCACCATTAACTTTTATTAATCCTTCTTTTACAGCATTTTGAACAGTTTGTCTGGATATATTATCACACATTTCACATATAAATTTATCCAAACGTTTACGTTCATCATTTTCTTCTATTAAATATTTCATTTTATATATTCTTCAAAATATTTTTACTCAATAATAAAATTATTATAAATAAAACAGCAATATTTATAGACATATCAGAGAAATTAAAAATAGGAAATTCTACAAAATTCAAATAAATAAAGTCTCTAACATATCCTAAAAATATACGTTCATATAAATTACAAAAAATACCTGACATCAATAATGAAGAACAAAATAACGCTTTCATAGATAAAGTTTGTAAATTATTAATTGTATAAACAAGAACAATAATAAGAGCAATAACCGATAAAGCAATAACAGCATAAGGATAAGTTTCAAGCAAACTAAAAGCTGCACCTGTATTTTCAACATAACGAAGAGAAAAAACAGGATTTACAACAGATAGCCCTAAATCCATTTCATCTAATAACAAATCAGTTAAATACATATTTGAAGCAATAAAAAACACCAACGTTATAATAAGATATAACATCTTACTTGTAATTGAAGATTCAACTATTTTTGATGCTTTATTAGATTTTCTTTTCTTTTTCGCCATTTTCCTTTATAGTAATAAATTTGTTTTCTGGAACTACATTAACTCTGTTTATAATATAACCAACACCTGTCAAAAGAGTTTCTATTTGTTTTGTCTTAGTTAATATAGGTTTAGTTATACAATACGTTACAACTATATATTCATTCAAATTATCTTTATTAGATTTAAAAACTCTTTCCAAAATTCCATCCTGCGGAACTTTTCTATAAACTTCTTCAGCATTTTTGTGAGGATAAATAATCTTTTCTTGACCAATTGTAGCAACCACAAAAGAATCTCTTGGAATACCCTGAACATTAAATGTTGCAACATATTCCTGTCCTGCCAAAACTCTGGTTGGAGAAGTGAATTCAATATTTAATTCTTTTGCCTTTTCAAAAGCAAGTACAGTTTGTTCATCAACAACATAATCAGATACAAACTTCCATTGATTTTGAGTTTTTCGCATATAATAAACTATATTTGATGTACTTGTCAATTTACCTTCAACAGTTTTATCATCAATCTTTTCAGATGTTGTACCTTTTAAGATTTCAGTAACTTCAGCAATAGCATAATTTCCTTTTACTTCAATATTTTTAATTTTTAATTCTTGATTAATATTTGTATATTTTTTCCAAGTTTTATCAATAATATCGAGATAAACTTTTTTAGGCATAGCATCCACAGTCATGTAATCATCGGCATGAAGGCGTTTTATCCCCTCCATATTTTTGCTGTTTTCATACTGAACATATTCATTTAAAACAGCTTTTATCTCTTTCACAGCCAAAGCATTTGACTGCTGTTCGAGAGTTTTTTGAGCTGCACTAGCCTGAGGAATTAAAAATAAAATAAATATAATTGTTAAAATAAATTTTTTCATAAATCCATTATACCCTAAATATTTACATTTGCCATCATTTGAATTAAAGTATCAATCGTTGTATCCATACTAACAATATCTGTTGTTCTTTGCTGTAAAAATCCATTAATTTGAGGCATCATTTCAATCGCAATATCAAGACTCGGATTAGACCCTGCCTGATACATCCCGACATCAATTAAATCTTTATTTTCACGATACAAAGCAAGAAGTTTTCTCATTTTTCCAGCAGCTTCTTTATGTTCTGAAGAAGCAATAGCACTCATCAAACGGGAAATACTTCCCAAAATATCAATAGCAGGATAATGATTTGCCTCAGCAACTTTTCTTGACAAAAAAATGTGTCCGTCAGTAATACCACGAACAGTATCTACAATAGGATCGTTTATATCATCACCTTCCATAAGTACTGTATAGAAGGCTGTAATAGACCCTTTCGGACTATTTCCGGCTCTTTCCAAAACTTTTTGCAACCAAGAAAAAATTGAAGGCGGATAACCTTTCATTGTCGGAGGTTCACCCAAAGATAGTCCTACTTCACGTCCTGCCATTGCACAACGGGTAATAGTATCTGTCATCAAGAATACTTTTTTCCCTTTATCTCTAAAATATTCACAAACTGCAGTTGCTGCAAGCAAACACTTTTGACGAATTAAAGGAGGTTGGTCTCCTGTTGCACAAACAAGGACTGATTTTTTCATACCTTCCGGACCAAGTGCATCTTCAATAAATTCCTTTACCTCACGACCACGTTCTCCTATTAGAGCAACAACATTGACATCTGCATCAGAATTTCTTGCAATCATACCCAAAAGTGTTGATTTACCAACACCTGAACCTGCAAATAACCCCATACGCTGTCCGCACCCGAATGTTAAACATGAATCTATTGCTCTTACTCCTGTTGAAAACATTTCTGTAATAATAGGTCTTTCAAAAGGGCTTGGAGGAGGACCTTCTATACTTCGCCATGAAGCCCCTTCTAAATTAAATGGCTGTCCATCCATTGGATTTCCCATTGGATCGATTAATCTTCCAAGTAAAAAATCTCCAACAGGAATTGTAATTGGTTGACCTGTAGAAGATACCAAACAGCCTTGTCCTATTCCATTTCCGTCTAAAAGTAATAATAATTGAGCAACTTCTCCTTTAAAAGCAGCTACCTCTGCCGGCTTTTTTTCACCGGTATTTGTTTCTATATAACATAAATCTCCGATTTTTAAACCGGGAAGTTTTACTTCTACAGTTAAGCCTAAAAGTTTCGATACCGTACCTTTATATTGATATAAACAGGTATTATCTATTACCCGCTTAGCTTTTTCTTTTATATTATCTAATCTATCTTGATCGATTTCATCTGTAATCATATTTGATATTATATCACTTTTTCTATATTTTAGAAATTTCTGTATCGGTATTTAAATCTATATATTTAAAAATATTTGTTACTATACCTTCAGGAAAGTAATAATTATTATTTGCAGGAGTTATTTTTACTATCGCATTTTTTTTATCAACCGTTGCAATACTTAACAAAAACTGTTTTTGTCTTACAGAAAATAAAATATATCCGCTTTTTGATTGAATTTCATTAATATTAAACCTATTTGCCGTTATTGAAGCAAGCGATAAATAAAATAATCTTTCGGAATCTACGGGAAAAATCTTAGTACATTTTTGAAATGAAATCATTTGAGGAACAACGGCAGGATTTGGAGCCGAAGATTGAGATGAAACAGGTTTCACTACAGTTGTATTCTGTATTGCAGAAGATTGCAGATTTATTGCAGGTCTTTCCGCCGGTTTTGACTGAACAGCAGGTGTATTTAATTTTATTGTATTAACTGTTGTACTTGCAGTAGTTGTATTTGTTTTTGGTGAAACCGGTGTTGTTGTAATATTCAATGTTGCATTTTTTACAACAGGAACATTTGTATTCTGATTAATTTTTGGGACATAATTTATATCAGGTGTCAACGTTTGAACAGGTTTTGAAGGGGGTTCTACTATATGAGGCTTAATAATTGGAGATGTTGTTGTAAATATCGGTTCTGCTTTTATCACTTCTGCTGATTTTACATCTGCAGAAATAATAAAGAAATAAAATAAAATCGTTAATATTTTTACTGTTCTTGCCATGTCTTACCTATATTTATATCTACCTTTAACGGAATTAAAAGCGGTTGAGTTAATTCCATTGATTTTGTTACTATTTCTTTTACTATATCTTCTTCATTTTCATACACTTCTACAACAATTTCATCGTGTACTTGCATTATCATTTTCGATTTTAAACAATTTTCTTTTAGATTTTCATATGTTTCTATCATTGCAAACTTCATCAAATCTGCTGCTGTGCCTTGCAGAGGTTGATTAATTGCTGCACGTTTTCCAAATTCTCTAATCATATGATTTGGACTTGTTAATTCATTTTGAACATATCTTTTACGCCCAAAAATAGTTTCAACGTAACCATGTGAAAGTGCAAACTCTACTGTATTTTCCATATAGTTCAAGACTTTTGGATAAGTTTTAAAATATTTATCTATAAAATCTTGTGCTTCATATGGTGAAATACTTAATGCTTTAGCAAGTCCATATCGTGTTTGACCATACACTATTCCAAAATTTACAGCTTTTGCCTTATAACGCATTTCTTTTGTTACTTCTTCTATATTTACATTAAAAACCTTTGAGGCAGTCATTGTATGGACATCACTATTTGTTCGAAACGCTTCTATTAAATTTTCATCTTCAGATACATGTGCTAATAATCTTAATTCTATTTGAGAATAATCTGCTGATAAAATTAAACTTTTATCTCTGTTTTTAGGAATTATTGAAGCTCTTAATTTATTTCCTTCTTCAGTTCTTGTCGGAATATTTTGCAAATTCGGATTTGAAGAAGATAATCTTCCTGTTGTTGTTACGGTTTGATTATATGTAGTATGAATTCTATTATCTTTCTGACTTACTAATGCCGGCAATGCATCAGTATATGTATTTTTTAATTTTGAATATTTTCTGACATCTAGCAAATACTTACATATTTCAAATTCTTCCGCCAATTCTTCCAAAACTTCAGCTCCGGTAGATTTTTTTTGCTTTTTACCCTTTCCTTTTAACTGCAATTTATCAAACAATATTTCACTAACCTGCTTAGGAGAATTTACATTAAATCTTACGCCTGCAATTTCATAAATTTTTTCTTCAAGTTGTGCAATTTCTTTTGCCATTTCTATAGATAATTCATGTAAATACTTTATATCTATTGAAACACCAATATATTCCATATCCGCCAGTACATAAAGCAATGGTATTTCAATATCATCAATTAAAATTTTTTCTTTTTCATCAAGATTTTTTGACCAATATTGTGAAAGTTCAAATGTAACATATGCTCTATCAGCAGAGTATTCAAACAACTCGCTTTCCATTGCTTTTTTGTAATCAAAAATACCTTTTTTAACCTGAATACTATCCGGCATATTTTTCATTAAATAATCCAAATAATTTAATGACTGAACATCAAGTTCATGCTTATTTGCAGGATTTTTTACATAATCTGAAATTACAACATCAGATTGTATTCCTCTCAAGTTAATGCCTTTACATCTTAAGACATTGATATTATTTTTACCATCATAAGTAATTTTTTTTATCGTTTCATCTTCAAAGATTTCTTTAAAAATTTTCAAAACATTTTCGCAGTACGGTATATAAAATACTTTTTTATCCACTGCAAAACTAAACGCTATAATTTCATTTTCAACAGCATTTTTAAAATTTGAAACGATATCAAGTGCAAATACTTTTTCTTTTTTTATAATATCAACTACTCTTTCAATATTTTCTTTTATAATATCTTTTTCGTATTCAAGACTTTTATCGTTAACAATTTCTTGTGCCGAAGAAAATAACCCTAATTGAAGAACATCTGAACTTTCTTGTTTCTTTTCATATTTAACAAAGTTTTCTTGTTCAACATCACCTCTATCACAAGTTTTATCTATATTTCCCCTTTTTAAACCGTTTTTACTAAATCTTTTTATAATTTTATCAATATTCTTCATAAAAGAATTTAATTGATATTTTTTTAAAAATACTAAAACATTATCCATCTCAGGAAGTGCTAATCTTGCTTCTGTAAAATCAAAATTTATATCAACATTTCTTATAATCGTTGCAAGTTTTTGACTCAAAAGTGCCATCTCCTTGCCATCACAAAGTTTTGCTTTTACTGATTTCGGTGTTAAATTTTCACAATCTGCTAAAACTCCCTCTAATGTTTTATATTTTGAAAGCAAACTTTGTGCAGTTTTTTCTCCAATTCCTTTTACACCAGGAATATTATCAGAAACATCTCCTCTTAAAGCCTTATAATCAATAACCTGATTAGGATAAACACCCAATTTTTCAAAAACTTTATCCCAATCATACAGAATTAACTTTCCGCCATGTGGTATCAAAACCTTTGTAAAACCTTTTTTATCAATCAATTGAAATGAATCTTGATCGCCTGTTAAAATGTATGTTTTATAACCTAAGTCCGATGCATTTTTACTAATTGTACCAATTAAATCATCTGCCTCAAAACCTTCTTTTGTATAAACCGGAATACCAAAAGCTTCTAACCCCTCACAAATATAACTTAACTGAGAATGCAAAGAATCCGGCATTGCCTCTCTTTGACCTTTATATTCTTCATACATATCCGTTCTAAACGTATGTCTGCTAACATCAAAAGTTACAGCAAGCGAATCGGCATTAATTGTTTTGTTATCCAACAAATCAAAAATAGCTTTAAAAAAACCATAAACCGCCCAGGTTTGAATGTTATCGGAAGTCTGCATATTTGTACGTTCAAGTGCATAATACTGTCTGAACGCCAAAGCATGCCCGTCTATTAATATTAAAGTCTTTGTCATACGGTCATTTTCTCATAAATATTATCTTATTTCAAACCTAACCTCGTTTTAACATTACAACACCCATTGGTACAAAGAAAAATAAGGTAAATATTGTCGAGATTATCAAATAAATTTGTAAATCGTTAAAACAGAACTTTTCTTCTTCATTTTTCAGATATTCATTAAATTTTTCAACTTTTTTATCTGCAAAATCTGTTTTTATTAATGTAATTTTATCGATACTTTTATTATCAAGCATTTTATACATCATATAAACTTGCTGATAACGAAACTTTCTACCATATTTCCACCGCCAATTTGCACGCTCAATTCTGTTCAAATCATAAGTTTCTAAGACTTGTTTATCATAAAATAGTTTTTTTACCTGACAAGTCCCTAAACTCTTATGACATACAAATTCATTTGAACTTGTAACCGCATAAAATTGAATTAAAAATAAAGAAATAAGAATTAGTCCTAAAAGTCGCTCTTTCATTATGCGATTTCTTCTTTAACTTTAGATTCTTTTTTAGGAAGTTTAATTAATTCTGCTCTATTTCTATTTTCAACCATATCTCTTGTTATAACGAATTTTTTAACATCTTCTTTTGACGGAACATCATACATAACATCAAGCATAAGTTCTTCAACAATAGAACGTAACGCTCTTGCACCTGTTTTTCTCTTAATAGCTTCTTGTGCAATTAAATCAATGGCATCCTGTTCATATTCCAACTCTACACCATCCATTTTTAACAAGCATTGATATTGTTTCAAAATAGCATTCTTTGGCTCTGTTAAAATCATCTTTAAAGTTTTTTCATCTAAAGCATCTAAAACAGCATAAACAGGTACACGACCGATAAACTCAGGAATCAAACCGAATTTCAATAAATCTTCGGGTTGTAATTTCTTCAACATCTTTGATGCCGCAGCCTCTTTATCTGCTTTTGTAAGAATTTTTGCACCAAAACCAACCGATGTACCTTCTTCTGCACGTTTTTCAACAATTTTATCCAAACCTACAAATGCACCACCTACAATAAATAAAATGTTGCTAGTATCAATTTGAATAAATTCTTGATGAGGGTGTTTTCTGCCACCTTGAGGAGGTACATTTGCAACAGTACCTTCTATCATTTTCAATAAAGCCTGTTGTACACCTTCACCTGAAACATCTCTTGTTATTGAAGTATTTTCAGATTTTCTTGCAATTTTATCTATTTCATCTATATAAATTATACCTTTTTCTGCTTTCTGAGAATCATAATCAGCAGCTTGATACAATCTTAGTAGAATATTTTCAACATCATCACCAACATAACCGGCTTCTGTTAAAGTTGTAGCATCTGCAACAGCAAAAGGAACATCTAATAATTTTGCCAATGTTTGTGCTAATAAAGTCTTACCACTACCTGTAGGACCAACAAGCAGCACATTTGATTTTTGAATTTCAACATCTGCTTTGTTACCTTCCTTATTATGTTTTAATCTCTTATAGTGATTATAAACGGCAACTGATAAAACTTTTTTTGCATCATCCTGACCAACAATATGTTCATCTAAATAAGCTTTTATTTCATGAGGTTTTGGAATATTTTTGTATTCACCGTCAGCTTTTTTAGCTTCCTCAGCTTTCTCTTTTTCTTTACCTTCAAAGATTTCTTCATCCAAAATTTCATTACATAATTCTACACATTCATCACAGATATAAACCTCAGGTCCTGCTATTAATTTTTTTACCTGATCCTGAGTTTTACCGCAAAATGAACATTTTAATCTGCTGTCATCATGTTTTGGCATGCCCTATATTCTCCCGAATTAAACTGCATCTCTTGAAACTACTTTATCAATCATACCGTATTCTAATGCTTCTTGAGGAGTCATTATATAATCACGGTCGGTATCTTTTTCAATTTTTTTCAATGATTGACCGGTATTAGAAGCCAAAATTTCATTTAAAGATTTTTTAATTCTAATAATTTCAGCAGCTTGAATTTCAATATCTGTTGCTTGACCTTGTGCACCGCCTAAAGGTTGGTGAATTAACACTCTTGAGTGTGGTAAAGCTAATCTTTTACCTTTTGTACCTGATGATAATAAAAATGCACCCATTGATGCGGCTTGTCCTAAGCAAATCGTTGAAACGTCAGCTCTGATATGTTGCATTGTATCATATATTGCAAACCCTGCTGTTACTGAACCTCCAGGACTGTTTATATACAACATAATATCCTTTTCAGGATTTTCACTATCCAATAATAATAATTGAGCAACTACTAAATTTGCTACCATATCATCAATTGGAGTTCCTAAAAAGATTATTCTTTCTCTTAACAATCTTGAAAATATATCAAAAGAACGTTCTCCTCTGCTTGATTGTTCTATTACTACAGGTACAAAACTCATTTTTATTTCCTTTCTTATAATTATATTATATATACTTAGTCTGTAAATTCTACCGTATTATTTGCGGCTAAAAATTCAGAAACTTTTTCATTAATTACTTGTTGAGACAAAGAACTTAAAAATCCCGGATTTTGAGATAGTTGTCTCATTAAGGCTGTTTTATCCATTTGATATGCTGCCTGCATTTTTGCAAGTTTTGCTTCCATATCATCAGCTTGAACTGTTAAATTTTCTTCTGATGCTATTTTATCTATAACTAAAGAATTTTTTATTCTTTTTACCGCATCTTCTTTCAATTGTTCCATTATGCTGTCTTCACCATATTGTTGAAGAGCTTGCTCGTATGTAAAACCTTGCATAACAAGCTTTTGCTTGTATTCTTCCAAAAGATGGTCGCATTCTCGTTCTATCATCGAGTCAGGAATTTCTAACTCTGTGTTTTCAAGAACTTTTTCAAATATAGCTTCATCAGCTTTTTCTTTATTTTTATCATCTCTTGTTTTTTCCAAATATTTTTGAATATCAGCCTTCAAATCTTCCATCGTTTCGAAAGGCCCTACTTTCTTTGCAAATTCATCATTTAATTCAGGTTCAATTTTTTGTTTTATTTCATGAAGCTTTATTTTGAATACAGCAGGTGCTCCTGCTAAATTTTCTTCATGATAATTTTCAGGAAACTTAACTTCAATATCAAATTCTTCACCTGTTGAATGTCCGACTAATTGTTCAGCAAAACCGGGTATAAAGCTGGAATTTGCAATATCTAACGTATAGTTTTTACCTGAACCGTTTTTAATTGCTTCTCCATTAACAAATCCTTCAAAATCAAACGTTACAAAATCTGTTTCGCTTGATGGTCTATCTACAACAATTTCTGTTGTTATTGATTGTTTTTTCATACTTTCTATTGCTTTATCAAAAGCATCTTCAGGAATTTTTTCTGACTCAACTTTTACTGTCATTCCTTTATATGTGCCTAATTTAACTTCAGGTCTCAACTCTATTGTCGCAGAAATTTTTAAGTCTTCACCTATATTAAAGTCATAAGAATCTACACTTGGCTGCGTTACAATATCATAATTATGTTCTTTAATTACTTCTTGGAATATTCTTGGAAGCATTGATTCCAAAGCTTCGTACTTAATACGTTCTTTACCTACATTTTGTTCCACTATAGGTCTTGGAGCTTTTCCTCTTCTAAAACCTGCAATATTTATATGCTGAGAAATTCTTTGAACTGCTCTGTTATATGCATCTACAGCTTCTTGTGCAGGAACTTCTATACTTAATTTTACTACATTTTTTTCTTGTTTTTCTACTTGTGTCTTCATATCTTTCACCTATATTTGTACACAACGATTATAACAAAAAAAAATTCTTTGTAAAGCAAATACCGTGCTAAATTTACTTTTCAAATTATAAAAAATAAAACAGAATTTTTAAGCAATAGTTTTCGACAGAACAATAAAACAATTTTCAAAGTATAATTTTTCAAATAAAGAAGAGAATCTTAAAATAAAAGATTCTCTTCTTTAATATTTCAAATTATAAAATCAATTATGTATTCTAGTATGCTACTGATGAAGCATTAGATTGGAATTGTTTTTGTGCCGATTGATATTCTGCATTGATTAGCGTCAATTTGCTTTGATACTGTAACATTTGCTGATCAAGCTTCTTTTCCAATAAATGTAATCTCTCTTTACGAGCTTCCAACTGCTTAACAACAGGACTATTTGGATCCAAATCCGTACCGGCATTAACTAACTCAGTTGATTGAGTTGCTAAGTCCACCTTTGCTTGTGATACTAATTGTATTTTATATTCCAAATCCAATCTTGTTGAATTTAGATATGCCATTCTCATGCTTGCTGTAAGTAAACCCATTTTTCTATTCCTTATCTGGTTTCATTAAGATTCTTGCCTTTTAAAAATGCGTGCTGATTGTTTTCTGCTATCAAAGACTCCATTCTATTTAATTGGTGTTTATGATAATTCAATCTGTATTGTGCCATCTTCAATTTTTTCTTTACGGTTAAGGCTTCTTTTATTGCCTGTATCAAATCACCGAAGATTGCTTGTACAAAATTAGTCTTTTTAAGGAAATTTTGTGCATATCCTAAAAAGTTTTTGAATCTTCTAAGGTCTGTTTGTAAAGCTTCTAACATTTTGTTTTCCTTTTACATTCAGTAAACCTTCTACATTATTAAAAACATGTTAAACTCAATTATTGCTTGATTTTTAACTACCGTTAACATGTCTTAATCATGTGTAGTCTACTTTGTCTCCGGTTATACTCAAAAAGAAAATATTTCTTTTCGTCTCCGAGTATTTTATCGGCACAGATTTTTGAAACTTTAGGCTTGAGGGAAATTTTTTATATAAATTGTAATAAAACTTTACACAATTCATCAAAGTCCGCACTACAGCGTTGTTTACAAAAATATTTTTTAATACAATTCTTATTATTGTTCTCAATATCATTTTACCGGCTATAAGTTTTGAATTGCTTTAGAGTCAGAATCTATTGACTCTTTTAGCATTTTTCTTACAATTTCACCTTGCGTATCAAGCATCTTACAAACTGTTTCAATATTTCTAACTTTGTTGGAAAGTATGGTATCAGCATTTGCCAAAATATTACTTGTAACATTTTGATATGCAGCTAAGGCAGCAGAAGAAGTTCCTTGCATCAAATTGCCCATTACAACAGCAGGAAGACCATATTCCCCCAAATAAGGAGCTGCGGCAGTCATAATACCGCCCCAACCTGATACAATACCCGCAAGAGGCATTACTATATTTTGGAAACCAAGACCATAACCATTTGCCGTACCAACACCATACGCTACAGCACTTGCAACATCGGCAATACCACCAACACTACTTGCACCGCCTGTAGGAGATCCTGAAACAGCTGAACCTATTCCTGATATAAGAGATCCAATCCCTGAAACTCCGGCTGCACCACCGGTAGTAGAACCTCCGAGACCCCAGCTTACCGGAGCAGCTCCGCTTGGAAATCCTGAATAATTATATAAATTTGAAATACCAAATGAAGATGTTGAACCGCTTGATTTTGGTGTCCAATAGGAAGTACCGGGAATATTCATTGATGTTGTTCCGCCCATTGTTGTCATAAATGCAGACGGTGCAAACAAACTTGCCAATTGATACAAAAAGCCTCCGGCAGATTCAAAACCTGCACCGGCACCTACAGAGCCTGAAACAGTTAAATCTCTCAATCTATCATAAGTTTCATATAGTTGTGCTTTTGCATCTCCTGATGCTGAACCAAATTTGTTTGCTATTACTAACAAGCTATCATTCTTGTAAGACATTTTGGCTATCCTTTGTGTATAACATTTCTCTCTTCATGTCTGTTTTATAAACATAACATTACTTTGTATATTATATTTAATTTTTTTATTTTATTTGTCAACTAAATGACCGATTTTTAAGTATATTTTTATAATTTTTAACATGCTTTAAATAAAATGCTTCAAATAAAAACGAGAACAAACAAATTCGTTCTCGCTTTTATCTTTTGCTTTTTTATATTTCGGTTATTTATTAGCCGTTAAAAGTCTTGAATGTATCTTCTACATTCTTATCCATTACTTTCTTTACGGCTTCCATTTCTGTCTGCAATGCGTTATGTTCCGTATCTAATTGTTTCAATCTCAATTCAAGTGTTCTGTCTTGCTCTTGAATTAACGATGTCTTTGCATTGATATCCGCCAATTTCTTATTATACTGCTGCGTATCATAATAATATTGATTCATCGCTTGGTTATATGCTTCTTCATTCGTTTTTGATTCTGTTTTTAAATTGAATGTTGTATTATAGTTTTTCAGTTTTATTGATGAATATCTGCCTGTTCCTGATGCATCATCCATTAATGCATAATCCGATTGGGTTTTCTCTACCTCTACCTGAGATGTATAATATTGTTTCATCGGTGCTTGTTTATCTATAG
>Ga0256405_10003538_pt1 | contig 31936 bp, 28 predicted proteins | sample RumenRJG_02DNA_FD_189096 | JGI IMG/M metagenome (GOLD analysis project Ga0256405, IMG submission 189096) | Bovine rumen microbial communities from Lethbridge, Alberta, Canada - RJG_02 | ecosystem: Host-associated > Mammals > Digestive system > Stomach > Rumen | place: Canada: Alberta...
CGGGTCGTAAACCTCAAAGTCGGCAGGGAAGTTCACCTTTGGGCTTTCGAGAAGCTTGAGGTTGCCCTGACCTTCAACGGTCAGTCGAAGAGTGATGGCTTCGTTGGCTTTAACCGTTTCGGGAGTGAGGTTAGACTGAATGGTGAAATTACCCACACCACCAGTATATTCTGCTGGTTTGGCTGGGAGAGGAAGTACGTTGATTTTGACAGCCGGAGCGATTATCTTCTTCTTTATCTCAATCATGCTACTCATTCCGTTGAAATAGGCATCGATTGGGTCTATGTTGCGATTGGGCTGTGCCACAACTCCTTCGTAGGTGATGGCTGGAATGGTCAGATTGCCTGATTTTTGCGGGAAGAGAACATACTGGTTCCAAACAACTGTGCGATAGTTGTGTCCTTTGTACGACTCAACTGAGAACTGCTTGTTATTCGGCAGATCCATCTCCTGAATCTGGAAACCGTCGAGCGTAGGCATCTGATTGTCGAGCTGAATCAGGTTGACGAGAGTGTAGATCTTGTAAGTCACAAGAATGGCTTCCTGTTCATAGACGGTGGTGCGGTTTGCCGTAGCCGTGATGAAGAGGTCGTTCGGACCTATGTTGGTAGATGTGTTTTCGTGAACCTCGTTCTGCTGACGATGTGAGCCTTGGGAGTTTGGTTGCGAACCGCCTCCGTTTCTGCCTTTCACAACCTTAATCTTACGAGGCTGCGACTTGATGGTCTGTCCGTTGTACTGAATGGATGCAGGCTCAATGGTGAATGTGCCGGTTGAGACCGCGCGAAGGATATAGGTGAATGTGATGGAGCTGCTCTGACTCGTCTTGCCATTGATAATCTGATAACTGCTCTGGCTTGACTTCGCAGGTCCGTAGATAACTTCGAATCCCTTGAAGCTGGGTGCTCCGAAGTTTGCTACTTCACTTGAGTTGATGGTAAATCTTACTCTGAACTGCTCATCGACTTCCACCGTGGAAGGTGCATCGACGATGATATCGACATTTGCTGCAATGGCGCAAACGGCTGATGTGATAAAGAGTAGGAGTGTTATAGCGTAATGTTTCATACTGATGATTTTGCACATTTACCAGTCTTTCTCCAGTCGACGCATAGGTGCTGTGCGCTGGTTAAGACGACGTTGTATCTTTTTCTCGTCCTGAAGGGCGGCATTGAGCAACTGCTCGGCAGTTTTGTCGTCCATCTCATTCTTCTTCTGTCCGTTCTGAGGGTTAGACTGTCCGTACTGGGAGTTGTTCTGGTTTTCCTTCTTATCCTGATTTTGATTCTGATTCTCGTTCTGATTCTTCTGGTCTTTCTTCTCCGGGTCTTTCTTGTCCTGCTGGTTGTCCTGGTTATCTTTCTTCTCGTCTTTCTGATCCTCAGGCTTCTGCTGGTCTTTCTTGTCCTTCTTGTCTTCCTGTTTTTGGTTTTCGTTTTGGTTTTGTTTTTGTTTCTGGTCTTGGTTCTGGTTCTGCTGGTTCTTCTTCAACAGATACTGAGCCTTGGCCAGATTGTAGCGTGTTTCGTTGTCTGCAGGGTTGTAGCGCAACGCACTCTTGTACGCCTCGATAGCCTTGGTGAGGAAGGCGTTTGTGAGTTCCGGTCGGCTCTTCATGGCACCAACTCCTTGGGTGTAGTACAGGTTTCCTATGTTGTGGAGTATGGTTGCACTTTTCTTTTTATTGTTGCCCGACAGATCCAATGCTTTCTTGTAGTTCTCCAATGCTGTTGAGTCGTTTCCCATCAGCCGTTGAATGTTAGCCAGGTTGTAGAGTCCCTCAACAGACAACTCGGAATTGACAGAGCGTTGGTAGTTGACTTCCGCCTCGTTGGTGTTGAGCTGACGGAAGAAGTAGTTACCCATGCGGATGTGGTCGCGATAGGTTTTCTGGGCAAATGTACTCATGGTGCAAAATGCCGCTATGTATAGTATGATGAGTCGTTTCAAAACTGAAGATTTGTTGATGGTTGGTTATTTATTTGAACACCTTGAAGTTCTTTAGTAGAGGATTCTTCTTGCTCATGATGCATGTCTCAAGTATTATGCAGATAAGCAACACTATGGCAACGGCCATGAACAGTTCCTCGTGTTCTGCAAATACCTCAGAAGTATATTCCTCGCTTTGCATCTTGTTGATTTCTGCCAAGAGTTTGTTCTGTGCCTGGTCTGAAGATGTGACGTGGATATATACTCCGTTGGCAGCCATGGCGATTTCCTGACCTACCTTCTCGTTGAGATGGGTAATTACCACCTTGCCCTCGGAATCCTTCTTGAACTCGCCGTTGCCCAACGGAATAGGTCCGCCTTCTGCCGTTCCCACAGAGAGAACGAAGATGCGTATGCCTGATTCCGCCAGTTGCTTGGCTGCCTCTATAGCACCCTGTTCATGGTCTTCGGCATCGGTTATGAGAATTAGAGCCTTACCTACATTCTCGTTTTTGGAGAAACTGCGTCCCGCACATAATATCGCTTCTGCGAGGTTTGTGCCTTGGGTGGAAATGGTGGATGTGCCGAGTTGGTCAAGATACATCTTTGCCGAAACTCCGTCTACAGTTAGAGGAAGGATTGTTATCGCAGTTCCTGCAAATGCGATAAGTCCGACTTTGTCGTTGTCCAGTTTCTCGGTAAGTTTGCTGACCAGCATCTTGGACTTGGTCAGACGGCTCGGGGAGATGTCCTGACACAACATGGAATTGGAAACGTCAACGGCAATTATTGCCTCTATACCTTTATGTGTAATTTCCTGAGAAGAAGGCTGGCTTGTCTGCGGACGTGCTATGAGCAAAGTGAGCAGAGCCAGAATCAGCATCATAAGCCCGAATTTTAGATGTTTCCGCTTATACGACACTTCTGGCATGAGGTGAGCTATCAGCTGAGGATCACCAATCATCTTGATGCGCTTCTTCTGAAGTCTGCAAATATACCAATACACCAAAATGAGTACTGGAATAATCAGCAGTATATATAGAAATAATGGATGTGCAAATCTAAACATGGAATCTGTATATTATAATTATGGTATGCGTCGTAATACGAACATACGCATTAGGATTTCCAAGAGGAAGATGGCAAGTGCGGCAATTGCAAAAGGCTCGAAGAATTCATCACGTTTACTGATTTGTCTTACATTGAGCTTCGTACGTTCCATCTTGTCTATTTCGTCGTAAATCTCGGCAAGTTCCTGATTCTCCTGGGCACGGAAGTACTTTCCTCCAGTCTCTGCAGAAATCTTACGCATGGTTGTTTCGTCAATCTCTACAGGAACCATAGCCGTTCCGCCAGTGGGAAGAGGGAATGGCGCCATACCGTTGCGACCGATACCGATGGTGTAGATTCTTACATTCTGCTTCTTGGCAATCTCACATGCTGTGAGCGGCGCGATTGTTCCGGAGTTGTTCACACCGTCGGTAAGCAGGATGATGACTTTTGACTTTGCCTTGCTCTCACGAAGACGCAGGAGCGAGTTCATGATGCCGTCGCCAATTGCTGTACCGTCGGCAATCATGCCCTTGGCTGCCATTTGGTTGTCAGCACTCTGGTAAAGATTCATGAGTACGGCATGGTCTGTTGTGAGCGGGCAAAGAGTGAATGCCTCTGCTGCGAAGAAGGTAAGTCCTATGTTGTCGTTCGGACGTTTGTCGATGAATCGGCTTGCGATATTCTTCAAGGCTTCCACTCGGTTGGGCTTAAAGTCCTGGGTGAGCATACTGGTTGACACGTCTACCGCCAGCATGATGTCAATACCTTCTATGTCTGTGTCGTTCCAGGAGTGTTTCTTCTGCGGGCGGGCGATGATAATCACTACCAACGCAAAAAGGATGATTCGCAGAATGTTGGGAACTGGAATCAGTAATGACCTGAAGGAACGACGTACGTAGATGTATTTCTCTGTCTCAGGAAGGAGTAGGGATGCATGGCTGTGTTTGTGATGCAGCACATACCACACGATGTATGGTATGAGCAGCGTCAGAAGCAGTAGCATATATGGGTTCTTGAATTCCATCCGTTGATTGTTTGAAGGTTAGAGCCAAAGGAGGTAGAGTCTGTAAATGGTGTAGCCAAGTGCGCAAAGGGTGGCAACAGAGAGCACTCCAACTGTGATATACATGATGGTGCGATTCTCCGGCGAGCCTTTCTCGACTATGATTAATTCCTCGGGCTTGTTGTTCTCTACCTCTTCCTGTTTTGTTTGATTGATGTATTCTATAGCGTAGAGCAGGTTGCGGTCATTCTCGTTGACTACGGTGCTGTATTTTGCAAATTTCACAAGGTCGGCTGTCGCAAGGATAGACTGCACATCCTTAATCATCTGCTCGTCGTTGACAGCCTTGAGTTGATAGATGATTTCGTCGGATGTCATCTCCATGGCGTTGAAGTTGTAACGTTCCTTGATATAATTACGCAGAGTGTCGGTAAGCCATGTGTAGTATTCCTTGGTTGCCGCCTGACGATGCTGCTCGTCCCAGTTCTCAATTTCCCTCCAGTCGCGCGCACTCTTGATTTTCTCGATTTCCTGCATAGCCTGTTTATGAGGAGCAAGGCGAGGCTTGACCTTTATGCGGCGAATGATAGGCTTATTGTCCTTGAGGCGAATAATAATGTATAGTATGACCAAAGCTGCGAACATAATGACGAAGACAAGGATATATGGAACTGACCATTCATCCTTTTCATACGGTAGAGTCATCATGTCCTTGTTTGGAGCAATTTCATTGACTTTGGTGGTGTCGATGTCAACAGTAAGCACTTTAAGGGCGAGATTCTTACCTGAAGTATAGTGCTTGTTGTCTACAATAACTTCGACAGGGGGAATGTAATAGAGAGCTGAATCGAATGATGTAACAGAGTAGGAACGACGCAACACCATTCTCTCACCATTGTTGATGAGGTCTGTGTCGATGTCGCTGGTGCGCTGTACTTCCACTCCAGGCACAATCATCGCCAGAGAGTCGTAAACAGGAATTTCCACTTTGGACTTCCTGCCTGCGCTTACCTCCACGGTTATTTCCGTAGGCTCACCAATAAGAATTTGTGTATTGCTGATTTTTGCGTCAACGGTAACTTGGGCATTGATGCAGCATACTGAAGACATGAAGATTGTCAGCAATAGCAAAAACCTATTTCTAGTATATCTTGTCATTTTCAATAATTCATTTTCTCATTCTGAACAAACCAATAAGACCCTTGACGAAGTCTTCGTCGGTACGCAAGTGGGCGCAGTCGATTCCGGCACGAGCGAAAGTCTCGACCAGCCAGCTGTTGTGCTTCAGCCACCATTCGTGGTGAGCACGGCGCAAACGTTTGGAAGAAGTGTCGATATACATTTCCTTGCCGCTTTCCGCATCCTTCACCTTGAGCAGACCGACGTTTGGCATGTCCATCATGCGCTGGTCGTAGATCTGCAGAGCCACTACGTCGTGACGACGGTTCCCTATCATCAGCTGGTTGCAGAAGTCCTTAGGGTCGAAGAAGTCGCTTAGGATAAAAACGGTACAGCGTTTCTTTATGGCATTGGTCATGAACTCCACAGCCATGCCAATGTCCGTATTAAAGCTCTGTGGCTGGAAATTCAGCAGTTCGTGGATGATGAACAGAATGTGCTTGCGTCCCTTCTTTGGAGGAATGAATTTCTCTATGCGATCGGAAAAGAATATGACACCAACCTTGTCGTTGTTACCAATGGCTGAGAAGGCGAGAGTGGCAGCAATTTCTGTTGCCATCTGACGCTTGGTCTCTCCGCTGGTTCCGAAATCCAAACTTCCAGAGACATCAATCATCAGCATTACCGTCAGTTCGCGCTCCTCTTCGAATACCTTCACATAGGGATGGTCGAAGCGTGCCGTGACATTCCAATCGATGTCGCGCACATCATCACCGTACTGATATTCGCGGACTTCGGCAAATGCCATACCACGCCCCTTGAACGCTGTGTGGTATTCACCAGCGAACACGTTGCTCGAAAGACCTCTTGCCTTAATCTCGATGCGACGAACCTGTTGTAGTAGTTCTTCTGTTTCCAATTGTGGTCGTGATTGTTTCGGGTTAATCAAGGCACTTCAACCTTGTTGATGATGCGGCTGATGATTTCCATCTGACTCACGTTGCTTGCTTCTGCTTCATAAGTAAGACCGATGCGATGGCGGAGCACATCCGCAGCTACAGCTCTCACGTCTTCTGGGATAACATAACCGCGATGCTTGATGAATGCGTAAGCACGTGATGCAAGAGCCAGGTTGATTGAAGCACGTGGAGAACCACCGAAAGCAATAAGACCAACCATATCGCGCAGGCCGTAGCGGTCGGGATAACGGGTTGCAAATACGATGTCTGCAATATACTGCTCAATCTTCTCGTCAACGTATATGCCTGTTACAACGTTGCGGGCAGCGTCGATGTCTTTCAATCCCATGATAGGCTTGACTTCCTGCTCTTCAGGTTGGATGTTCTGACGGATGATGTGCTTCTCTTCCTCAATTCCTGGGTAGTCAACTACGACTTTGAGCATGAAACGGTCAACCTGCGCTTCTGGCAGAGGATATGTACCTTCCTGCTCAATTGGGTTCTGAGTTGCAAGTACGAGGAAGGGGTGGGGAAGTTTGTAAGTCTCATTGGAGAGAGTTACCTGACGCTCCTGCATGGCTTCGAGAAGTGCACTTTGAACCTTTGCCGGAGCACGGTTGATTTCATCTGCAAGGACGAAATTGGCAAAGATTGGACCACGCTTGGATTCAAACTTTCCCTCACGCTGATTGTATATCATGGTGCCGACAACGTCAGCAGGAAGCAAGTCTGGGGTAAACTGTATACGACTGAATTTTCCTTCAATCAGACCTGCGAGTGTTCTGATTGCCTTAGTCTTTGCTAGACCTGGTACACCTTCGAGCAAAACGTGTCCGTCGCTCAGGAGGCCTATGATCAATGATTCTACCAAATGACGCTGGCCGATAATGTATTGGTCCATGCCTGTCATCAGGTTTGTCACCATAACACTGTGTTGCTCTATTCGCTCGTTCAGTGCCTTAATGTCAATTGCGTTTGTCATTTATAAGTACTTGTTTTTGTTTAGTTCAATTTGACTGCAAATTTACCCATTTTCCAGTAAACGGTGGATTGAAAAATGTTTAATAAAGTATAAAACGACTCTTGTGTCGTATTCATTTAATAGATTTTAACTTTCAATAGTCTTTCATCTTTGGAGTCTTCAGATGCTTTATAATAATATATTAGATATGTGAGAGAGCGAATTAAAACTATTTTAGAATAAAAATCATCAAAAAATTTGTCAGTTAAAAAAATAACCGTACCTTTGCACTCGCTTTTGAAAAATTCCTTTCTCTTGGCAAGGAATTATGAGCTGACATGATGGTGGATGTAGTTCAGTCGGTTAGAGCGTCAGATTGTGGTTCTGAATGTCGTGGGTTCGAGTCCCACCATCCACCCTTCGGGTAGTCCTTGCAGAGATATCTGTAAGGACTTTTTTTGTTAATCCTCTAAGTATTACTCCATAATCTAAATACTTATCTTTATGAAATCAAGATTTTTTACTTTCGCCTTGGCAGCTCTTTTCTGCCAGATGTCTTTTGCCCAACAAGTGATTACCAAGCAGTCGGACAATACAGAAGTTGTGAATACAACAGAGATTGCCAAAGACGTTAAGGGCTATAAGGCTCAGACTCCTGTAGAGATTTATATTAAGAAAGGTAAGGTTGTAAAGGTTGCCGTACTTCCTAACCGCGAAGGACCAAAATATATGAAGATGGTGAGCGAGGGAATCCTTTCAAAATGGAATGGTTTGAAGTTGACTACTGCGATGAATCTGAAGGTTGATGCAGTAACAGGTGCGACATACACCTCAAATGCAATAATTGATAACGTAAAGCGCGGATTAAAGTACTATATTGAACAAAAATAGTAGATTTTTCTGTCAATTTGTAAGTAAATCTGCAAATTCTTTGCGTTTTCGTTTGCGGTTCGTGTGAAAAACACTAAATTTGCAATGCGAAACCATCTTGAGTATGCAAAGAGCCTCTATTTACATAGCATAGAATTGGCCTTTCCTAATCAAAACGGAGAGGCTTTCTTTGTTTTATGTGGTAAAATGGCAAAGTCTTTGTAAAAGAGATGGTAATATGTTGAATATAAAACAATTAAATAAGAAATAATGAAACATCAGTTACGTAGTGCTGTTTGTACTGAAGGACGAAGAATGGCTGGTGCCCGCGCTTTGTGGGTGGCAAACGGAATGAAGCGTGAGCAGTTTGGCAAACCTATTATTGCAATCGTAAATTCATTTACTCAGTTCGTTCCTGGACATACTCACCTTCATGAGGCAGGTCAGATTATAAAGGCAGAGATTGAAAAGTTGGGTTGTTATGCAGCCGAATTCAATACAATAGCTATTGACGACGGTATCGCAATGGGACATGACGGTATGCTTTATTCGTTGCCAAGCCGTGATATCATAGCTGACTCTGTAGAGTATATGTGCAATGCCCATAAGGCTGACGCGATGATTTGCATCTCCAATTGCGACAAAATCACTCCTGGTATGCTGATGGCTGCTATGCGACTGAATATCCCTGCTGTGTTTGTGAGCGGAGGTCCTATGGAGGCAGGTAAGTATAAAGGTGAGAACCTTGACTTGATTGCCGCTATGATTAAGGGTGCCGACCCAACAGTAAATGATGAGGAACTGACTGAGGTGGAGAACCGTGCATGTCCTGGTTGCGGATGCTGCTCAGGTATGTTCACAGCCAACTCCATGAACAACCTTACTGAGGCTATTGGTCTTTCATTGCCTGGTAACGGAACTATTCTCGCTACACATGTTAACCGCAAGGAACTGATGAAGGCTGCGGCTCGTCAGATAGTGAAGAACGCGTTTGCTTATTACGAAGACGGCGACGATAGCGTTTTGCCACGTAGTATTGCAACCCGTCAGGCTTTCCTCAACGCTATGACTCTGGATATAGCTATGGGCGCATCCACCAATACTGTGCTTCACTTACTGGCAGTTGCTCAGGAAGCTGGGGTTGACTTCACCATGGCTGATATCGATGCTCTCTCACGCAAAACTCCTTTCCTCTGCAAACTGGCGCCTAATTCACAGAAGTATTCTGTTCAAGAATGTGGACGTGCCGGTGGCATGATGGGACTCCTTGGTGAACTTGCCAAAGGCGGTCTTATCAATACAAGTGTTAAACGTGTAAACGGAGCTACACTTGCTGAGGATATTGAAAAGTACTGTATCCTCAAGGATAATGTAGATCCGGAGGCAAAGCGTATTTATTCTTCAGCTCCTGCAGGTAAGTTCTGCAATCAGCTTGGTGTTCAGAATACTAATTATGAAACACTCGATACAGACCGTGAAAATGGTTGTATCCGTGATATAGAACATGCTTACACCAAGGATGGCGGTATGGCAATCCTCTTCGGAAACATTGCCCAGGACGGTTGCGTAGTTAAGACTGCCGGTGTGGACGAAAGCATCTGGAAGTTCAGCGGTCCTGCTGTAGTATTCGATTCACAGGAAGATGCCTGTGAGGGAATCCTTGGCGGTAAGGTTAAGAAGGGTGATGTAGTCGTGATTACTCACGAAGGACCAAAGGGCGGACCTGGTATGCAGGAAATGCTTTATCCAACCAGCTATATCAAATCTATGCATATGGGTAAGGAATGTGCCTTGATTACTGACGGACGCTTTTCCGGAGGAACAAGCGGACTGAGTATAGGTCACGTGTCTCCTGAAGCTGCCGCAGGTGGAAACATCGGTAAGATTGTTGATGGCGACATCATAGAGATAGATATTCCTAACCGCAGTATCAACGTTCGCTTGAGCGATGAGGAACTGGCTGCACGCCCACAGCAACCATTAAAGCGTAAGCGTGTGGTTGGTAAGTCTTTGCGTGCTTATGCTCAGAGCGTTAGTTCAGCTGATAAAGGCGGAGTAAGAATTATTGATTAATTACAATTCAAAATATAGAATGAGTAAGATTACAGGTAGTGAAGCTCTGATGAGAGCGTTGCAACATGAAGGTGTGAAGACCATATTTGGATATCCAGGTGGATCTATCATGCCGGTTTATGATGCTCTCTATGACTATACACGAGGTGAGAAGAAGGCGTTTGACCATATTCTCGTGCGTCACGAACAAGGTGCCACTCATGCAGCAGAGGGCTATGCCCGTGTGAGCGGAGAGGTAGGTTGTGCTATCGTGACCAGCGGACCTGGTGCTACAAATACCTTAACAGGTGTGGCCGATGCCATGCTGGATTCAACTCCTATCGTGGTGATTGCAGGTCAGGTGCCAATTTCTGCACTTGGTACGGACTTCTTCCAAGAGGTTGACCTTGTTGGTGTGGCCCAACCAATTTCCAAATGGAGCTATCAAATTCGTCATGCCGAAGACATAGCATGGGCTGTCAGTCGTGCGTTCTATATCGCCCGTAGTGGACGTCCCGGTCCTGTGGTTCTTGACTTCCCAAAGAACGCTCAGACAGAAATGGTGGAGTTCAAGCCTGAAAAGGTAGACTTCGTCCGTTCTTACGTTCCTTATCCAAAACTCGATAATGAAGCTGTCCGTCAGGCTGCAGAACTCATAAATAATGCGAAAAAGCCATTGGCTCTCGTTGGTCAGGGAGTGGAACTGGGTAATGCACAGGACGAACTTCTTGCATTCCTTGAAAAAGCCGATATTCCTGCAGGTCGTACTATGCTTGGCCTGAGTGCCCTGCCAAGTACCCATCCTCTGAATGTGGGAATGTTGGGTATGCATGGTAACTATGCTGTAAATCTCAAGGAACAGGAGTGTGACGTACTGATTGCTATTGGTATGCGTTTCAGCGACCGTGTAACTGGAAGTCTTAAGACTTATGCAAAACAAGCAAAGGTGATTCACCTCGATATAGACCGAAGCGAGATTAACAAGAATGTAAAGACAGATGTGGCTGTTGTTGCAGACTGTAAGGAGTCACTTCCAGCTATTACAGCTCTTATTAATAAGAATAATCATAGCGAATGGCGTGATTCCTTCAAACCACTTGATGAGAAGGAACGTGTAAAGGTCATCGAACCAGCTATCCATCCTACAGAAGGACCTTTGCTTATGGGTGAGGTCGTTAATACTGTAGCTGAGGCAACTAAGGGAGATGCCGTTCTCGTTACCGATGTGGGTCAGAACCAGCTCTTCGCAACCCGTTATTTCAAATATCCTAAGCGTCGCAGTATCTGTACAAGTGGTGGATTGGGAACTATGGGTTATGGTATGCCAGCTGCTATCGGAGCCACTTTCGGTGCTTCAGACCGTACCGTTTGCTGCTTCATGGGTGACGGCGGTTTTCAGATGTGTATAGAGGAACTTGGTACTATCATGGAACAGCAGGCTCCTGTGAAGATGATTCTGATGAATAATAACTATCTGGGAAATGTGCGTCAATGGCAGGATATGTTCTGGCAACGCCGTAAGTCGTTTACAAGAATGATGAACCCTTGCTACGAATTGATTGCAAAGGGTTATGGCATTCCATATGCTTGTGTTACCGAACGAAAGGATTTACAGGGTGCTGTTGACAAGATGCTTGCAACCAAAGGTCCGTATATCCTTGAATGCGCAATACTTGAAGACGACGATGTACTGCCTATGACACCGCCGGGAAAGAATGTGGATGATATGATGTTGGAGGTTAAATAATTATGGAAGAAAACAAACTATATACCATTCTCGTTTATTCTGAGAATATAGCAGGTGTGCTGAATCAGATTACAGCTGTGTTTACTCGCCGTCAGGTGAATATCGAAAGCCTTAACGTATGTGCTTCGTCCACTCCTGGTGTACATAAATACACCATTACTTGCAATTGCGATGAGGAGATGGCAAAGATTCTCACCCGACAGATTGAGAAGCGTATTGATGTGCTGAAGGCCGATTACTATACTGATGAAGAACTTTTCATCCTGGAGACTTCGTTGCTGAAGATTTCCACTCCGATGATGTTGGAAAATATGAATGTAGGAAAGATACTTCGTGCTCATGATGCCCGCATTGTTGAGGTTAACTCTACCTATGCAGCTGTGGAAAAGACAGGCTTCACAGATGATATCCTCTCGTTGTATCATAGTTTGAATGAACTTGGTGCTGTGCTGCAGTTTGTTCGTTCCGGACGTATCACCATCACACGCAGTCGTGTAGAGCACCTTGACGAATATCTGGCAGAAAGGGAAAAGGAGCGTAATGAAGAAGATTGATACGACATCCATAGTTGTTGATCCCTTCAATACTGACTTCTGTCAGCGATGGACCTGGACAATGCTTGGCAAGACCCTGCTCAATGCCGCAGAGAACCATGCTAAGGCTCGTGGCTTCGGAATGATGGATCTTAATGGACGCCACTATACTTGGGTGTTGTCGCGTCTGACCATTGAGATGCAGAGTATGCCGACTGCATATCATAATGTCAATGTGTCCACCTGGATTGAAAACATTTACCGCCTGTTTACCAACCGTAATTTCGCTATTAAGGATGAAGATGGTACGGTATATGGCTATGCTCGCAGCATCTGGGCTATGATTGACTACGAAACTCGTCAGCCTATGCAGCTTGAGCAGATTGAGGGCGAACAGTTTCAGGCATATCTCTTGCCGGAAGAACCCTGTCCCATTGCTGCTCAAGGACGAGTTAGGGCATTGACCGATGCTGACTATGTGAAGTCGCATCATGCTAAGTACAGCGACATAGATATGAACAGCCACGTAAACAGCATCAAGTATATTGAGCATATCATGGATTTGTTCTCAATTGATGACTACAAGGAGGGGCGCAACCTTCATCGTCTTGAGATTTCGTATATGGCTGAGAGCCGCTATGGTGATTTGCTATCGTTCTTCAAACGTAAAGTTAGCGATAATAAATACGAGGTGGAAGTTCGCAAGGACTTCATTCCAGGAGGCGACCGTGGCACACCAATTGTGCGAGCCTCTTTGGAATTCTCCTGAAAAGCGAAAAGGCGAATGAGGTAATAACGTTAATCGTTATAACGTCAAATCGAAATATAGAATAATCGAATCTAGTAATTATTTATCATTTATACATTAATTTTTTATTATTATGGCAAAAATGAATTTTGGCGGTGTTATCGAAGAAGTGATGACCCGCGAAGAGTTTCCTATTGAGAAAGCCCGTGAAGTGTTGAAAAATGAAACCATCGCCGTTCTCGGTTATGGTGTTCAGGGTCCTGGTCAGGCATGCAACCTGCGTGACAATGGTTTCAACGTGATTGTTGGTCAGCGTCCAGGTAAGACTTACGAAAAGGCTGTTGCTGACGGATGGAAGCCAGGTGAGACACTTTTCTCTCTTGAAGAGGCAGCAGAAAAGGGTACAATCGTTTGTATGCTTCTCTCAGATGCTGCTCAGATGCAGCTTTGGCCAACTATCAAGCCATACCTTACTGCAGGTAAGACTCTCTATTTCTCTCACGGATTCGCTATCAACTGGAACGATCGCACAGGCGTTGTTCCTCCAAAGGATATCGACGTTATCATGGTTGCACCAAAGGGTAGTGGTACCAGCCTCCGTACTATGTTCCTCGAAGGTCGTGGCTTGAACTCAAGCTATGCAGTATATCAGGATGCAAGTGGTCACGCTACAGACAAGGTTCTTGCATTCGGTATCGGTATCGGTTCTGGTTATATGTTCGAGACTACATTCAAACGTGAAGCAACAAGTGACCTTACAGGTGAACGTGGTTCACTCATGGGTGCTATCCAGGGTCTTCTCCTTGCTCAGTATGAAGTTCTCCGTGAGAATGGTCACACTCCATCTGAGGCATTCAACGAAACAGTCGAGGAACTCACTCAGTCACTCATGCCTCTCTTTGCAAAGAACGGCATGGACTGGATGTACGCAAACTGCTCTACTACAGCTCAGCGTGGTGCTCTTGACTGGATGGGTCCTTTCCACGACGCTATCAAGCCAGTTGTTGAGAAACTCTACCACAGCGTAGTAACTGGTAATGAGGCTCAGATATCAATCGATGCTAACTCTAAACCAGACTACCGCGTAGGTCTTGAGAAGGAACTCCAGGCTCTCCGCGACAGCGAAATGTGGCGTACTGGCGAGGTAGTTCGTAAACTTCGTCCAGAAAACGACTAATTTAACAGTTGTATAATAAAAATGCAGGACAAAGAGAAATCTCTGAGTCCTGCATTTTTTTGATGCTTTTTCTTGTTGTTCGTTTTAAGCTGTTTATTCTATTATGCTCGTATGAGAACTTTTCTGTTTGCAATCAATAGCCGTAGGTGGCGATTACACCCATTGAACTGCCGTCGTTAACCATATACTGGCATCCGCTAATCTGTTCTTTTCCTGAAGAGAGTGTGGTCTTCATGTAGAGCATGTTATAAGTAACGGATGTGTTATCTATGGTGTTTTCTATGCGAAGAGTTGATGGCAGGTAAGTTGTACCCTTTCCGAGCAGTCCTGCATAGTAGAGGAATTCCAGTCCGTTGCAACCGAAAGCTTCGGTAGAGAGTTCTGGAAGCAGTCCGTTGATGTTTTCAACGAGTGCGTCATCATTGTACTCGTAGGTATAAGTGTAAATTTCCTGACGGGCAGCTATATCTGGAGTGTAGACAATCTGAAGTAGACGTCCGTCCATGCTCCATGTAAGTCTTGCCATTGCTCCTTTCTGTTGAGTTCCGCCAAATGCGCTTTCGTTGCGATATATCACGTTCCATTCAGCAAGATACCCATTGGCGTAGGAGTAGTGGTAGGTGGTTGTTCCACTCTCTGCAGTTGCAATCACTCCCTCATTCATCGTAAGAGTGATAGGGTACTGGCTGTTGTCGGTTGTTATCTTGACGTTGTCTGTGCCGTAGTGGAGCCGGTAGGTATAGCTTTGGCTCAAGCCTGATGTCTCGCTGCTGCGTTCGGTAGATGTAGCGCTTTGCATCACCCAGTTCCTTGTGCCTGTATATGTGAAAGCCCATTGACGCACATTCTCGAAGTTGCCGCTGTAGGTTATCCTTTTCACAGTAGCTCCTGTGCTGTTTGGAGTATGTACTTTGTCGGCGAGTGATGAGCTGTGGCTGTCGCTTGAGCATGCCATGATGCCGGTAGCGAGTAAACAAAGGGTGAGTATGCTGAAAATGCTACGTGGTTTCATATCAAATAGTGTTATTAGTTTTGGTTTTAATCAAAAAAAGCGTAACCAACTGTTCAAAGGTCGGGTTACGCTCTTTCTACTTTTGGAGGTGCGTGGCGGATTCGAACCGCCGTTCACGGTTTTGCAGACCGTTGACTAAGCCACTCATCCAACGCACCATTTCGTTTTGCGAGTGCAAATTTACGCCTTTTTTTAGTTCTGACAAATTTTTTTTGTATGTTTTTGAGTTTATTTAACGGCTAAGTGCACAATTTTCTTTGTCTCAAACCACTCTTCGGAGAACCAGTTCGATATTTCCCATGTAGTGCAGCGGTTACGCATGGATGCAATTTCTGCTTCAATATCTCCGCCTTTGAGTGCTATGATGCCGTTTGGGAGAGAGTTAGAACTGTTCTTGCTGATGTTTTTCTTCACACATTTCAGAATGTCGCCGAGGGGCATAACCGCCCTGCTTACCACAAAGTCGTAGTTATTGCCTTTGATGTCCTCGCCGCGGCTGTGGCTGAATTCCACATTCTTCAGATTGACGGCACGGGCTATTCCCTCTGCTACACGTACTTTCTTGCCGATGCTGTCTACAAGGTGGAACATGACGTTTGGAAACAGAATGGCAAGCGGTATGCCTGGGAAGCCTCCTCCTGTACCCAAATCCATGATCCTGCTGTTGTCCCTGAAATGAATCAGTTTGCCTATGGACATGCTGTGGAGCACATGGTGTTCATAGATATTTGCAATGTCCTTGCGGGATATTACGTTGATTTTCTCATTCCACTCAGCATAGAGTTGACCGAGGGCGTTCAGCTGGTCATACTGGTCTTTCGACAGGTCTGGAAAGTATTTGTGAATTTGTTGCATTATGTTTTTTTTGCAAAAATAGCAATTTTATTATAGAGAAATTCAAAAATGATGTAAATTTGCATGATTTTTCTGATAAATGTTATTAACAGAAACTATGAAACGTATTCATTACTCTCTTTTTCTGGCAGTAGCCATGCTTGTTTCCTGTGGTTCAAAACCGAATGAAGAACCTCAGTATTGGTCACAAATTGCCCATTTTCAGGAGTCCGACCAGCCTGATTCACTTCTTGCCGCAATAGATGATTATCTGGACAATTGCCCAAATGGAGCACATTTCAATCATGTTCAGTCTTTGAAGCACCGTCTTCTGAAAGAATATGATGAGTGGACCAACATTCTGACCAGCAATCCTACGAGAGAGCAAATGGAGAACTATATCACTTCTCATCAGGATGGTTTCTATCGCTCTACAGCCGTTCTTCAACTTGATCATATCGATTATTCCATGGCTGTTGTGGAGAATACTCCATCAGCGTTTGATGAATATCTTCTGCGTCATCCGGAAGGCGTACATGTCAACGATGCCAACCGCCGCCTGACTGAACTTGCTGAGACTTTCTCTCGTCTTGACGATACAGAAGTGAGTGCAGCAGAGCAATTGCTGCTCAAGCATTTCGTTTTGCTTCAAAGCGATAATATCGACATAGAGAGAACCATCGCTTCCAAGTTATCTTATTTTGGCAAAGACAATGCTACTCGTGAGGATGTAGTAGCCTATATGAAACACACTCATGCCGACAACAAGCCGAAGCGTTTCGCTCCTTCAGATTTCAAGGTAAGAAAGCTTGAGAGTGGGGGAGTTCCTGTGCTGAGTGTGAATTTCGAGCTTCAGGAGATTGTTTATCCTGAAGATTCCGACCGCATTCAGACTCATCATTTTGATGGAACAGCAATCATCAGTACCGACAGCCTTCTCATCACTTCTTTGAAGTTGGTAAAGAAGTAAAGACCTTCACATATTCCTCTGCTACTTTCACATAGTCGTGATGTCGGCGTATGAAGTCTATGCTTTGCTGTGAGAGCACGGGGATGATTGACGGATTGAGGATGAGCTGCTCCAGTTTGTTGTAGACATCTTCTTCTTCAGGAACTACGTTTATAATCGGACGCAGTTCCTTTTCTTCTAATATGTCGTAGGTTTCTTCCTCGCCACCACCTACTACCACCATTCCCTTCGACATGGCCAGCAATGCATTCATTGCCGGAGAGTAGCCGTAGAGCTGGTCGAGCATGATGTGGCAGGAATTCATGGTGTCTTGATACTCTTCAAAAGGAACTGATTCCACTTTCACCAGTTCCACCATGTCTGCGTATTTCCTTTGTACCTTTTCTGCGGCACGGAGCATGATGTCTGTGCCTTTGTATTCCGACTTGTTCTTCTGTATCCCTATAAAGATGCGAACCTTGTCGCCTTCATGGTATTCAGCCACTCGATTCACTCCCGTCATGTCAATGGGGAAGGGAATATAATGAGTCTTGTCCGGGAATACAGGTCGGTAACAGGCGTCGTATTCGTACAGTCCGGTGATGATGCCGTCGCAGTCCTGGGCAATATATTCGTTGAGCGGTTTCTTCTCATCGCCCATCCAGTCTTTTATGAATTGCCGGTTAAACGGTTCCTCTGTTCTCTGCCTGCTTCCCAGGTTGAAGTCGGAGTAGCGGAAGGTCTTGCAGTCGAGACAGGTCTTCACCCAGTAGTAATCCATTCCGAATGCACACATGAACATTCTCTTGTTGTGTCGGCGCAGGGATTTGTAGAAAGGCAGGTTCCTGCTTGCTCTCAGGTCAAGGAATATGGGATTGATAATCTGCACCACGTCGTAGTTGCGAAGCTTCGGCATAAGGCGGTGTACCTTTGCCATATACTTCATTGTGTCAACCAAGGAGAACGACTTTCGGCTGAGGTCAACGTCTCTCTTGTATCCCTTCCATCGGTCACCATCGCTTACGACACAGACTTTATGCCCTAGCTTGCGCAGTCCTTCAGCCAAAGTCCAGTGTACGTTGCTGTATTCACCAAGCAATAGTATCTTCATTTCCTTATTCCTCTCTGGTTAAGTGCCTGCTGGTAGCGGCGTGCGTTTGCCATGTGTTCGCTGTAGGTTACTGCGAAATTGTGGCTGCCTGAGAAGTCCTCTTTGGCACACATATATATATAGTCGCTCTTGAGAGGATTCAGCACAGCGTCGATAGCGGAGATGGAAGCCATCCGGATAGGTCCTGGTGGCAGTCCTGCATATTTATAGGTGTTGTATGGCGATTCCACTTGCAGGTCTTCCGACAACACACGCTGGCGGGTGAAGTCTCCGATTGCAAAGAGAATTGTCGGGTCGCTCTGCAGAGGCATTCCTTTCATCAGGCGGTTGAGGTAGAGTCCTGCAATGGTTGGCTTCTCTGGAGTGTAGGCAGTCTCGGAGTCCACGATGCTAGCAAGGGTTACTACTTCGGTAGGTTTCAGTCCCAGCTTGGCTGCCTTGCTTTTGCGTGTTTTGTCCCAGAAATTCTCCGATTCCTTGTGCAGCCGTTCTATAAGTTGATTAGCTGAGATGTCCCACCACACTTCGTAGGTGTTGGGGATAATCATAGCCATAAGTGTAGTGTCGTTGTAGCCCCATTGGTGCTGCAGGGTGGGGTTGTGCATGACCTTGCTGATGGCAGCGGAGTCAATCATGAGCGACTGACAGAGCCGTTCTGCCAGCTTATCGGTAGTGTGCACAGAAGGCACTACGAGCTGCACAGGACATTGCTCATGGTTTCTGAGTCTTCTCACCAACTGCAGCATGGTCATTCCCGGGTCTATCACATAGCGTCCCGTACGAATGTTGCTTTGGTATTTTGTCAGCTTTGCAAGCAGTTTGAAACCGGTCATGGTCGATGGCTGGCCTGCATCTTCTATCTTGGCACAGACAGAGTCGATGTCGTCGTCATGGTCTATGTATATGAATACCGGCTGCTCGTTGTGCATAATACTGCCAATTGTCATTTTGGCAGCAATGAATGCTATTACTACCAGAATGACAATTGCAGAGATTATTATCAGATAACGTCGTGCGGTCTTCTTCATGATACTTCCAAAATCACTTTTTTAGCATCGTCGCCGCCCATCTTTGCGGTTATGGTGCATCCTTCGTGAACCTTTTCTTCAACGATGAGTTCGGAGATGCCGTCCTCCAGATGAGTCTGGATGGCACGTCGAAGCGGTCTTGCACCAAACTGCTTGTCGTAGCCCTGGTTGGCAATAAACTCCTTGGCTTCATCGCTGATCTGCAGCTTATAACCCAATGCTTCGATGCGACTATAGAGAGGCTTAAGCTCCAGTTCTATAATTTTGAGTATGGCATTGAGGTCCAGCTGGTCGAAGGTGATGATGTCGTCCATGCGGTTCAGGAATTCCGGGCTGAACTGTTTTTCCAGAGCCTTGCGAATCACGCTGCGCGACATCTCCTTCTCGCCCACGCCCTGCATGGCTGCAAAACCGATGCCGCGTCCGAATTCCTTCAGCTGGCGTGTTCCGGCGTTGGATGTCATGATGATTACCGTGTTGCGGAAATCCACCGTTCTGCCACCGGTGTCGGTCAGTCGTCCTTCGTCCATCACCTGCAGCAGTATGTTGAACACATCAGGGTGAGCCTTCTCTATCTCGTCGAGCAGAACGATGGAGTAGGGCTTGCGACGCACTTTCTCGGTCAGCAGTCCACCCTCTTCGTAACCCACATATCCTGGAGGCGCTCCCACCAGTCGGCTCACGGTGAATTTTTCCATGTATTCCGACATGTCGATGCGGATGATGGCGTCGACTGTGCCGAACATGTGTTCAGCCAGTTGCTTGGCAAGGAATGTCTTACCCACACCCGTAGGACCGAGGAACATGAATGTGCCGATCGGGCGGTTAGGGTCGTTCAGACCTACACGTGATCGCTGGATGGATGAAACCAGTTTGTCAATGGCGTCATCCTGTGCGATTATCTTGGATTTCAACTCCTCACGCATTCCTTTCAGGCGGATGCCGTCTGCCGAAGCCATACGCTGCACGGGAATACCAGTCATCATGGCGACAGTCTCTTCCACCTGACTGCGATCCACCGTCTCGCGGTTTTCGGTGATGCTTGCCTGCCATTCCTGCTTTTTGATGTTGAGTTCAGTCTGCAACTGCTTCACCTGGTCGCGGAAATTGGCAGCCAGTTCGAAGTTCTGGCTTTTCACAGCCATGTCCTTGTGAGCGTTGGCAGTAGCTATCTCAGCTTCCAGCTCTTCTATGACCTTGGGCACATTGGTGTCGCCAAGGTGCACACGCGCACCAACTTCGTCCATCACGTCGATGGCTTTGTCGGGGAAGCTGCGGTCAGTTACGTAGCGGCTGGTCAGCGTCACACACGACTTCAGGGCTTCGTCGGTATAGGTCACGTTGTGGTGTTCTTCGTAGCGCTCCTTGATGTTGTGGAGAATTTCGAGCGTCTCTTCCTCTGTAGTTGGCTGCACCACAATCTTCTGGAATCGGCGTTCCAGCGCACCGTCCTTTTCTATGCTGTTGCGGTATTCATCGAACGTCGTGGCACCGATGCATTGCAGCTCACCTCGGGCAAGTGCCGGCTTCATCATGTTGGCTGCGTCCATCTGTCCAGCCTGGTTGCCAGCACCTACGAGGGTATGTATCTCATCAATGAAGATGATTATGTATTTGTTGTTCTTGAGTTCGGAGATGATGGTCTTCATTCTCTCCTCAAACTGACCGCGGTACTTCGTTCCAGCCACCACACTACTCATGTCGAGAGTGACCAGACGTTTGTCGCGAAGCATCCTCGGCACCCTGTGTTCGTTGATTCTGTGCGCCAGTCCTTCTACAATCGCACTCTTTCCTACACCCGGGTCACCGATAAGCACGGGATTGTTCTTCTTCCTGCGGCTTAGGATTTGTATGAGTCGCTCTATTTCCTTGTCCCTTCCCACCACTGGATCCAACTGGTTATTGCGTGCAGCCTTGGTGAGGTCGTAGCCGAAGGAGTCAATGGCAGGAGTGTCGGTACTCTTAGCCTGAGTGGTGCCAGTGGCGGTGGCGGTGTTGCCGCTGCCCTGTCCCTGGCAGCCCTTGTTCACAGGCGGAGTGTCTTCCTCCTCGTCGTCGAAGTCCACATCACCACGTGGCGAAGTGGCAGGCTTCGACAGGAATTTGAACAGACTGTCATAGCTTGCGTCAGAGTCTTCCAGAATGTGTGCAGGTAGGTTATCCTTGTGTTTCATAATAGCCAATAATAAGTGTTCAACCCCCACCGACTGTGCCCGCATCAGTCTTGATTCCAGTATGCTCAGTCTCAGTACGGAGTTGGAAGAGTCGTTTAGTGAGATGTCATTGGCACCAAAAGTCAGTTGTTCGTTTTTCCTGATTCGTTTCTCGATTTGTGACTTGATAGTCATTAAGTCCAGATGGCATCCCCTCTGCAGGACATCAATCGCTCTGTTGTCACCATCACGAATGATGCCCAGGAGCAGGTGCTCCGGACCTATGTAGTCATTTCCCAGTCGTGTTGCCTCTTCCTTGCTGTATTGCAACACCTGTTTCAGTAATTCAGAATAGTTTTCAGTCATTTTGTCAGTCAAATTGCTCCGGTTCAATTCTCAGTCCAGGCTCCAGCGGTTCGGTTTCCACGTCTTCGGCAGGTTGTAGAGAGAATTTGTTGCCTTGCAGAATTTTAATCTCTACAGGTGACACCAGTTCGAGAGCAGGGTCGGGGTCTCCGATTGTAGCGATGAAGTAGAGAGCGTCGTGTCGGTCAGCTTTGTTGTAGTTGTAGTTGAACCCAATGAGAGCAGAGTTTTCGAAACTCAGGTGGTCGCTGAATTCCCGGAAATCATTCTTAGTGAACACCCGTTTGAAATACGTCAGGTCGCCATGCTTGATAGTGAGGGTTGCGGTATTGTCCCGATATTTCTGTCCCTCAGCGTTCACTATGACCGGCAGGGAGTCCGAAGGCTCGAAAGTGAACGAGTAGGTATATTTTTCGCCTTTAGCGGTAATTGTTTCCGAGTACGAGCGTCGGTCGAGGCTCATCAGTTCGGAGTGCACTTCTTCGGGTGCAGTCCATGCTTCCGTATCTGCAGAGTTCTCCTGTTTGTTGCCTCCGCATGAGGCGAGAGTCAGTATCATTGCCAGGGCAATAGATGATTTTTTCATATTTTTGAGTTTTTAAGTTTTTAAGTTCTTAAGGTATAATGTTTTCAACTTTAGTAGCTTCGGGCAAAGCTCCGAAGAATTTTTCATTCATCATTCATCATTCTTCATTTTTTACTTAACTTCTGCAAAGGTACAAAACTTAATTAATATACCAAAATCTTCTTGCCACTCTGTGGATATATACTCCAGCTTTGTTAGGTTTGCAGCCTAGCTTACGTCCACTCAGATCATACCACTCATCTGCTGATATTTCAGGCTCCACTCTTAGCTCTTCTTTAATTGCGGATGTTTCTTTTTCAAAGTTTATATTGTACGCCTTGACCGAATTATTCATATCAATATCGCCTATGGTCAGACCATCGTTGAGTTTGAAGTATGTGCGGCAGGCAGGGACACTTCCTGAGTTAATCTTTGAAAGCATTGGGCGGATGAACAAACTAATGTGATTAACTTAACATTTGCTAAATTTTCTCTTTCCGATTTGCTTTGTTTTCAAAATAAAGGTAACTTTGCAAGTTATTTGAACTTTAGAACGATTAATGATGATAGGAAAGAAGAAGAACAAACGTGTATGGCATGCCGTCAGCGGACAGCCCCTCACGGAGATGGACAAGATAATCATGGGGTGGGAGAGCCGTGGAAAGAAAGTGCCACGACGTGAACTCATCAAGACTCCTGAACAGATAGAGGGCATCCGCAAGGCTGGCGTGCTCAATACCAGAGTACTGGACTACGTGGCGGAAAACATCAGAGAGGGTATGTCGACCGAGGAAATCAACACGCTTGTCCATAACTTCACGGTGGAGCATGGAGGAATCCCCGCTCCCCTGAACTACGAAGGATTTCCGAAGAGCGTGTGCACGAGCATTGACGAGGTAGTGTGTCACGGCATTCCTAGCGAGGATGAGATACTCTGCGAGGGTGACATCATCAATGTGGACGTGACTACAATCCTCGACGGATATTATGCCGACGCCTCACGTATGTTCGTAATCGGCAAGACTACGCCGCAGAAACAGAAACTGGTGGACGTGGCTAAGGAGTGCCTTAACATAGGCATAGAGGCGTGCCATCCCTACTGCTTCGTGGGTGATATAGGCTATGAGATAGCCAAGCATGCCCACAAGAACGGATTCACCGTGGTGCGCGACCTGTGCGGACACGGAGTGGGGAATGAGTTTCACGAAGACCCCGACATCGTGCACTACGGCAAGAGGGGTAGTGGCATGTTGCTCGTACCGGGAATGGTGTTCACTATCGAACCGATGATAAACATGGGCGACTGGCGTGTGTTTGTGGATGAGGACGACGGCTGGACTGTGGTGACTGAGGACGAACTGCCCAGCGCTCAGTGGGAACACACCCTGCTGATGACGGAAAAGGGAGTAGAAGTACTGACGTATTAAGAAGACCCCTTCTAAGTGAAGAATGAAGAATGATGAATGAAAAATTCTTCGGAGCTTTGCCCGAAGCTACTAAAGTTGAAAACATTATACCTTAAGAACTCAAAAACAAATTATTATATCAAGATTTTGAGAATTAGAGAATTATTCTTTTCGCTTTGCGAAAATTGTTCCGGAGAATTCAAAAAAAATAAAATTCTCTAATTCTTGACAAAAAAATAAACTCAAAAACTCAAAAACTTAAGAACTTAAAGTGTGGAAGCTCCATATGTACTAGCAATAGAGTCGTCGTGCGACGATACGTCGGCGGCGGTGATGCGCGGCGATGTGCTGCTGTCGAATGTGACGGCAAGCCAGGCTGTGCATGAAGCGTATGGCGGCGTGGTGCCAGAACTCGCCAGCCGTGCTCACCAGCAGAATATAGTGCCGGTGGTGGATCAGGCATTGAAACGTGCCGGCATAGGCAGGGATCAGTTGTCGTGCATAGGATTTACCCGCGGACCGGGTCTGCTCGGCAGCCTGCTCGTGGGTGTGTCGTTTGCGAAGGGCATGGCTCTTTCGCTTGGGATCCCTCTGGTGGATGTAAATCACCTGCACGGACATATCCTTGCCCATTTCATCCGCGAGTACGGTGTGGAGGCGCACATTCCCCAGTTCCCGTTCCTGTGCCTGCTCGTGAGTGGCGGAAATTCCCAGATAGTGAAGGTGAATGCCTACAACGACATGGAGATTCTGGGACAGACCATTGACGATGCCGCAGGTGAGGCGATTGACAAGTGCGCTAAGGTGATGGGACTGGGCTACCCAGGTGGACCTATTATCGACAAGCTGGCGCGTCAAGGCAATCCTTTCTCTTTCTCGTTTGCCAAACCTAATATCAAGGGCTATGACTATAGTTTCTCTGGATTGAAGACTTCGTTCCTCTATTCCCTGCGTGACTGGCAGAAGGATGATCCTGACTTCGTGGAGCACCACAAGGAGGACCTCGCCGCTTCGCTCGAGAAGACGATTGTGGACATCCTTATGAAGAAACTTCTGAAGGCTGCCCGCGACACCGGCATCAACCAGGTGGCTGTGGCAGGTGGCGTGTCTGCCAACAACGGATTGCGCAACGCCTTCCATGACTATGCCCGCAGGTATCGCTGGGAAGTGTTCATCCCTAAATTCAGCTATACTACCGACAATGCGGCGATGATTGGCGTGGCTGCTTATTTCAAGTATCTCGACAAGCAGTACTGTGATATCGATGCACCTGCTTTTGCAAGACTACTGGCATGAAAGAAGTTCGCTATTTCTATGTTCCTGGCGCAGCCAATGTGAATGAGTTGCCGGAGGAGGAAGCGGCACATGCTTTGCGTGTCTTGCGCCTGACGGAGGGCGACGAAATCATGCTGATGGACGGCGAGGGTACATTCTACCGTGCTGTGATAGATGCGGCGGACAAGCGCCATTGCTGCTACTCCATAACCGAGGCTCTGCCTCAGCAGCGCCAGTGGAATCCGCACCTCCACCTGGCTATGGCTCCTACCAAGAACATGGACAGAATAGAGTGGCTGGCAGAGAAGGCTACGGAGATAGGGTTTGACGAACTGACGTTCCTGCGTTGCCAGTTCTCTGAGCGAACCGAGGTGAAGTTGCCGCGAATCGACAAAATCATCATCTCTGCGGTGAAGCAGAGCCGCAAGGCGTACAGGCCACAGCTCAACGCCATGACTCCTTTCAAGGATTTTATCCACCAGCCTTTCCATGGCGATAAATATATTTGCCATTGCTACGAGCAGGAAGACCTTCAGGCTAAGCTGGAGCTGAAGGATGTGCTGCAAGCAGGACATGACTGTGTGGTGATGATTGGTCCGGAGGGCGACTTCAGCATCGACGAAGTGAAACAGGCTATGCAGGCTGGTTTCGTTCCTGTCTCGCTCGGAAAGAGCCGCTTGAGAACCGAAACCGCTGCTCTCGTAGCTGTGCATCTGATGAACTTAAAAACTCAATAAACACAAAATAAATTATCAATTTAATTAAATTTATCAAACAAATGAAAAAGAGTAAGTTATTAATTTTAGCTACAGTCATTGTTTTTGCTTTCGCTTCATGTAGCAAGAACGAGTATGTAAAGGTAATTCCTGCTGATGCAAAGGTAGTGGCAGAGGTTGATTTCAAGAGCATTGTCGAGAAGTGTGACTTCGACACCAACAAGAAAGTGCTCGAGGCAATCAAGACAATGACTTCATTGCAGTCTACTCCAAAGCAGGCTGAATATATCAAGAAACTTCTCAGCGATCCTGTTGAATCAGGACTCGACGTAGAGAAGCCAATGTACGTTTTCGTTACTGGCGACCGCACTTGCTTCGGTATGCTCTTCGCCATGGATAGCGAGAGCAAGTTCGAGGATTTTGTCAAGACCATGTTGCCAAACCTCTCGCCAAAATTCAAGGAGAGCGGTGATATCCATCAGATGATTGACGGAAGAGGAGCTATGGCATACAACGGCGATGCTTTCCTCACTCTGTTCAGTTTTGCTGATACAAACATCGAAGTGAAACTCTCGCAGCTCTTCAAGAAGGAGAATCCGTTTACTGAAACTGATACATATAATAAAATATGTGATGCCGACGGCGACGCCAAGCTTTGGGTGAACTGGGGCATCATCCCTTCTGCTCTGTTTGAAGCTACAGGCACAGACATCACTTCCATGACAGGTGGTGTGAAACTCAAGGATATAAACCTGCTGAGCACACTTACCTTCGACAAGGGTGAGATGAGAATCGACTTTGAGCAGTATGGCTCAAACGACGAGGCTCAGAAGAAGCTCGAAGCTAACGCAGCCAAGAGCAAGACTCTCGCAGGTGACTATATGAACTTGGCTACTGTTGACTGCATCGGATGGCTAGGTGTTGCATTCGACGGCAAGTCGATTGTCGATCAGATGAACAAAGACAAGAAAACTAAGGAGGCGTTCATCGTGCTTGAGCAGACTCTTGGCATTGACGTAATGAAATTGATGAGTTCTTTCAACGGCGACTGTGCAGCTGCTTTCAACTGCAAGTTCGAAAATATGGAAGAGAGTGATTTCCTCGACTTCTTCGTAGCGGCAGCCAAGGTTTCGAATGCAGACTTCATGAAGGATTTCGACAAGAACTTCAAGGCAGACGATGTGGTTGTAACTCCTCTGATGGGCAATATCTATCAGCTTGATGTAGCCAGTGAGAAACATGATTGGGACTGGGAAACAGGTGATATGACTGTAACAACAGAGCATACAAATTGTGTGTTCGGTGTGAACGAGCAGAACAACCTTGTATTCACAGGGCTTAAGGGATTCTCTCCAAACCTTTTTGTCGGCACAACTTCAGCACTTGACAAGTACAAGGACGAAATCAAGGCATCTACAAGCTTCTTCTACTTCAACGTGAAGAAACTGATGAATGCCATCATGAAAGAGTCAGGAATGGCTGCTCACATCCCTTCTGAGGCAAAGACAGCTATTGAAATGCTCGACGTGATTATCGCAAAGGGTGACAACAAGATGCACGGCTCTGCACGATTCACAGTTACAGACAACTCTAAGAATATCCTCGCGCTCTACATGGGTATTCTCAATGAGTTCTTCGAAAATAATATGTAATTAATTCTATTTAATGAACGAAATCGAACTTAGGCAGGTACTTCCGCAGGTGTTCCGAGGCAACAGCGACATCCACAGCGATGTGTGGATGAGCGATGTGAAGCTCAGCCGCGGAAATACCTACCTTGTTGAAGCCAACTCAGGTACAGGAAAGTCGTCGCTCTGCAGCTATATCTTCGGCTATCGCCACGACTACGACGGCGACATTCTCTTCGACGGTGAAGACATACGCAAGTACAAAGTAAGCCAGTGGGTGAATATCCGCAGGTCTAATATCGCTTTGCTCTGGCAGGAACTGCGACTGTTTCCTGAATTGACAGCTATGGAAAATGTGCTTATCAAGAACAACCTCACATATTTCCAGAGCGAGTCACAGATAAATACTTGGTTCGAAATGCTTGGCATTGCCGAGAAGCGCGGTGCTAAAATCGGACGGATGTCGTTTGGTCAGCAGCAGCGTGTGGCTATGATCCGCACTCTCTGCCAGCCTTTTGACTTTGTATTTGTTGACGAGCCAATCAGCCACCTTGATGACGACAACAGCAATATAATGGCTGATATCCTCACCACTGAGGCAAAACGACAGGGCGCAGGAGTCATTGTCACGAGCATCGGCAAACATATGGAAATTCACTACGACACGATATTGAAGTTATAACTATGGCACTTGTCTGGAAACTATTGCGTCAGCACATCAGCATACCGCAGTTTGTGGGATTCTTCTTCGCAAACCTCGTGGGTATGCTTATCATTTTGCTTGGCGTGCAATTCTATACTGATACACAGTCGGTCTATACGAGTGAGGACAGCTTCATGAAGGAAGACTATCTCATCATCAACAAAGAGGTGAACACCATCGGTTCGATAGTAGGCTCATCGACTTCGTTCTCAAAATCGGAAATAGAGGAACTCCAGCAGCAGCCGTTCGTGGAGAAACTTGGCGCATTCACGGCTTCAAGCTTCGATGTGTATGCCGGATTTGACATTGAGGGCTTCGTGCGTTTCTCCACGGATATGTTCTTCGAGTCTGTTCCTGATGAGTTTGTTGATGTCCATGCAGGTGAATGGGACTATACAGAGGGTGATCAGAAGATTCCGATTATCCTGCCTCGCAACTATCTCGACCTGTATAATTTCGGTTATGCCCAGAGCCGTAACATGCCTACGCTTTCGGAAGGAATACTCGGAAGCATACGCCTGAGCATAGTGATCCGCGGCAACGGATTCCGTGATAACTACGAGGGTCGCATCGTGGGATTCAGCAACCGCCTCAATACCATTCTCGTGCCACAGGCGTTCATGCAGTGGGCAAACGATTACTATTCATCCGGACGCCAAGGTGATGCAACCCGACTGATTCTGCAAGTCAACAATCCTACCGACGAGAATATCACCCGCTACCTGAAAGAACACAACTACCTGACTGATGAAGACAAACTGGATGCATCCAAGACGACTTTCATCCTCAGAGTGATTGTGGGAATTGTGATGGGAGTGGGACTGATAATAAGTGTGCTGGCATTCTATATCCTCATGCTCAGCGTTTACCTGCTAGTACAGAAGAACAGCTCCAAACTGGAGAACCTCCTGCTGGTGGGATATAGCCCTGCACGAGTGTCGATGCCATACCAGATATTGACCATCGGTCTCAACGTGCTGGTGTTCGTGCTGGCTTTCGTAGTGCTTATTATCATCCGTCAGCAGTATCTGGGTCTGTTTGAGACTTTCTTCCCCAATATGGAAACACCGTCAATGCTTATTGCCGTTGTCGTAGGTGTGGGATTGCTCCTGCTGGTTTCCGTTCTCAATGTTATTGCAGTCCGTTCTAAAGTGGTGTCAATATGGAAACGCAAGGATTGATAGAACTCTACCAGAACACGTTCGGGAAAACTCCCGTTAAGCTGGACAAACTCCCTGGGGCAGGGAGCAACCGCTGCTACTACCGCATCACGGAAGAAGGCGGTAAAACTATGATTGGTGTCATTGGCACCTCTGCCGAGGAAAACAGAGCTTTCTACAATCTGGCTTTGTCTATGGCAGCACGCCATCTGCCTGTGCCTGCTGTCTATGCTATTGACGAAAGCGGATTGTGCATTCTCCAGGAAGACTTGGGCGACCGCTCTCTGTACGGCTTCATCAATGACGACAGGGCGAACGGCGAGTATGGCGAGATGGCTCAAGTCATGCTTCAATTGGTGATGAGTGAACTGCCTGCATTCCAGTTCAAGTGCGCCAACGACTATATCTACAACCAATGCTATCCGACCAGGGAAATGGATCGTACATCTGTGATGTTCGACCTCAATTACTTCAAGTACTGCTATCTGAAGTTGTCGGGACTGGAGTTCAATGAGTTGTCGCTTGAAGCGGATTTCGTTCATCTTGCCGACGATATACTTTCTGTTGAAGAGCAGGGGTTTATGTATCGCGATTTCCAGGCAAGGAATGTGATGCTCAAGGAGGGACGTCCTTACTACATCGATTTTCAGGGAGGACGCAAGGGACCTATATATTATGATGTGGCATCGTTCCTGTGGCAGGCTTCTGCCAATTATTCGCCAGCCCTCCGCAGTAAACTCATCGATGCGTATCTTGAGTCTCTGCGGCGCTATGTTGACATTCCCCGAGAGACATTTGAAAAGCTACTGAGCATGTTTGTGCTCTTCCGCACTCTGCAGGTCTTAGGAGCATACGGCTATCGCGGACTTTGGGAACGCAAGCAGTATTTCATTCAAAGCATCCCAGTTGCTCTGCGCAATCTGAATGAGTTGATAGAGAAGGGGACGGTTGATGCTTATCCTTATTTGAAGTCTATTGCCCATCAGCTTGTGGAGCTTGGTTCGAAGCAGAATCAGCAACTTGCACACAGCACTTCTGTAAGTGGCGAAAAACCTTCGCTCCATGTCACGATTTACTCTTTTTCTTATAAGAAAGGCATTCCGGCAGACGAAAGCGGAAACGGTGGCGGATATGTGTTTGATTGCCGCAGCAGCAACAATCCTGGACGTTACGATGAGTACAAACAACTCACGGGGTTGGACAAGCCTGTGATTGATTTCCTTGAAAAGGACGGAGAGATTCTTACTTTCCTGGAAAGTGTGTATAAGTTGGCAGATTTTCATGTTCAACGATACATTAACCGTGGATTTACCCACCTTCAGTTTGCCTTCGGTTGCACGGGAGGACAGCATCGTAGTGTGTATTCTGCCCAGCATCTTGCAGAACACCTCCATCAGAAATTCGGAGTCTCCATCTCCCTCCACCATAGAGAACAAAATATACATCAATCTTTCTAATTTTGTTCCGTGTCCTCCGGTACTATCACTTCACACTTCACACTTCACTCTGTTCTCCGGTACTATCACTTCACTCTTCACTTAGCACATGAACGCATTAATACTTGCAGCAGGATTAGGAACCAGATTGAAGCCTTTGACATTGACTATGCCGAAGGCTATGGTGCCCGTATGCGGAAAACCGCTCCTGCAACATCAGATAGAGCGGTTGAAAAAGGCTGGATGTACGAATATCGTGGTTAATGTACATCATTTTGCCGAACAAATTATCGACTTCCTTAATACCAACCAGAACTTTGGTATAGACATTCGTATTAGCGATGAGCGTCAGGAACTGCTCAACACCGGTGGAGCCATCAAGAAGGCAGGTCCTCTGTTTGCCAGCGATGAACCTATACTTGTCCACAATGTCGATATTCTTCACAATGCCGACCTTGGAGAGTTCTATCGTTCCCATGCAGCTTCTGACTGTGCTGTGCTGATGACCAGCGACCGACATTCTTCACGTAGCCTGATTGCCCGCAAGGATGACAATAGGCTTGTGGGCTGGCACAATGCCAATACCAATGAATACAAGGGATTGTACAGCGAAAACGACTATGCAGGGCATCCCGATAAGTTCTATAGTCAGAGTTTCTCTGGCATCCACATCTTCCCGAAGTCCATGCTGCCGCAGATGGCAGAGTGGGGTAGTAGTTTCTCTGTGATAGACTTCTATCTGAGTGTTTGTGACAAAGGAAATGTGGTGCTCTCTCCTCAGTCTGACGTGCAGATTATCGATGTCGGAAAACTCGATACGCTTCAGCAGGCAGAGAAGTTTTTGTCAGATTTTAATTTGCCAATCAAAAATTAATTCCTACCTTTGCATGGATTTAGCATTTATCAATTAAGGTATTATACGCATTTATTCAGAAATCACATTTTTTTGAATTAATTCTTATAACTTTATATTATTCAATATGAGCGAATTGCAACAAAATCGTAGTTCACAGTACGATAGCGAATTAGTTAAAGAAGAATCAGGGTTTGATATTAAGGTTATATGGGCCTTGCTGCTTAGATATAAGTATTGGATTGCAGTATCTGTAGTTGTATGTATGGGATTGGCGTGGCTCTATCTTCGCTATACAACTCCTGTCTACCAAGTATCGTCAAAGATGCTTATCAAGGATCGTGAACAACGCAGATCCTATAACTCATCCATCAGCAACACGTTCAGCGAACTTGGTTTCATGAACAGCAGTAACGGTTTTGACAACGAAATCGAGGTTCTTGCAACTCGTACCCTCAACAAGCTGGTGGTACGTAAGCTCAAGTTGTATACAAGCTACTATGTTCATGGTAGAATCAGAACTCAGGAAGTCTATCGCAAGTATTCTCCATACATCATCGATATGGATTCTGTGAATGTGGATTCGCTCC
>Ga0256405_10003539_pt1 | contig 31935 bp, 30 predicted proteins | sample RumenRJG_02DNA_FD_189096 | JGI IMG/M metagenome (GOLD analysis project Ga0256405, IMG submission 189096) | Bovine rumen microbial communities from Lethbridge, Alberta, Canada - RJG_02 | ecosystem: Host-associated > Mammals > Digestive system > Stomach > Rumen | place: Canada: Alberta...
AACAAGCTCGCCGTAATGTAAAGAATGGCATTGTTTTAAACAATGGCACTTTATTCCATGCTGTTAAGGGTGAACACTCAGGTTCTATGGTTTACATGCAGCCTGCATCAGAAGGTACCGGTATTATTGCTGGTGGTGCTATGCGTGCTGTTCTAGAAGTTGCTGGTGTTCGTAACGTTTTAGCTAAGGCTTATGGCTCTACTAACCCAATCAACGTTGTACGTGCTACTGTTGCAGCTTTAGCATCAATGCGTACTCCTGAGGCTGTTGCTGCTAAGCGTGGTCTTTCAGTGAAGGAAATAATGGAGTAAAAAAATGGCAGATAAGAAAACCGTTAAAGTTACTCTAATTAAGAGCACTATTGGCCGTCAGCCAAAGCATATCGCTACCGTAAAAGGTTTAGGCTTACGCCGCATTCGTCACACTGTTGAGCTAGAGGATACTCCTTCAGTTCGCGGTATGATCAACAAGGTAAGCTACTTGTTAAAGGTAGAGGAGTAATAAATGCGTTTAGATACTTTAAAGCCTGCAGAAGGTTCTCGTAAAGCAGCTGTACGCGTAGGCCGTGGTATTGGTTCTGGCTTAGGCAAGACCTGCGGTCGTGGTGTTAAAGGTGCTGGTGCTCGTAAGAGTGCTCACAAGCGTCCAGGTTTCGAAGGCGGTCAGATGCCATTAAAGATCCGTTTACCAAAGTTTGGTTTCTGGTCTCAAAAGGCTTCTGTAACTGCTGAAGTTACCTTAAACGATTTAAATCGTATTGAGGGTGATGTTGTTGATATGCAAGCTCTATTAGATGCTCGTTTAATCAGCAAGAAGATCAAGTACGTTAAGGTTGTATTATCTCGCGTACCTAACTTCACTAAGAAGATCACTCTAAAGGGCTTAGGCGTTACTAAGGGTGCTAAGGCTGCTATTGAGGCAGTTGGTGGTACCGTTGAAGTTGCACAATACATTGTTGAAGCTCAACAACGTTTAGAGAAGTCAAACAAGAAGTCTGCTGCAAAGCAACAAGCTCGTTTAGACGCTCTAGCTGCAGCTGGTAAGCAAAAGCCTGCAAAGAAGACTGCAGAGCAAAAGGCAGCTAAGAAAGCTGCTAAAGCTTAAATAATAGATTGGGGGCTTTAAGCCCCCTAATTGAGGTTTTGCATGGCTAGAAAATCGCTTTTTGATAGAAGTCGTGAAATGGCTGCACAACAATCTAAAGGTTCTGGCGAAATTCGTCAGAGACTTTTGTTTGTTGTTTTTGCGCTAATTATGTTCAGACTTGGTTCATATATTCCTGTTCCAGGTGTGAATGCTGACGTACTTCAGCGCGTTTTCGATTCGCAAAGCGGAACCATTGTTGGCATGTTCAATATGTTTGCTGGTGGTGCGTTAGAGCGTGCTTCAGTATTAGCATTAGGTATCATGCCATACATTTCTGCATCGATTATTATTCAGTTACTTGCAGTATTAAACAAGAACTTAGCAGAACTTAAAAAAGAAGGTGAATCTGGTCGTCGTAAGATTACTCAGTACACCCGTGTTGCTACTGTTTTCTTAGCTGCATTACAAGCATTTGGTATTGCTACAGGTATTCCAAACATGACTCCAGGATTAGTTGATAATCCAGGTCCTGCTTTCTACTTTGTAACCACCGTATGCTTAGTTACTGGTACTGTATTATTGATGTGGCTTGGTGAGCAAATTACTGAGCGTGGTATTGGTAATGGTATTTCCCTTATCATCTTCGCAGGTATCGTAGCTGGACTTCCTACAGCTCTAGCAAGAACCTTCGAGCAATCACGTCAAGGTGATCTATCCACCATCGCTTTATTGATTATCGGTGTAGTAGTGGTCCTAGTGACCTTCTTCGTGGTTTTCGTTGAGCGCGGTCAGCGTAGAATAGTAATTGAATACGCTAAACGCCAAATGGGTAATCGAATTTACTCTCAGCCACGCTCTAATTTACCATTAAAGATCAACCTATCAGGTGTTATTCCAGCAATTTTTGCTTCGTCAATTATTCTGTTCCCTGGTACTGTTGTTTCTTGGTTCGGCCAAGGTGATAACGCGGTTTCAAATGTACTTGGAAGTATTTCAGTATTTTTGCAACCAGGACAACCTTTATATGAATTGTTATATGCAGCAGCAATCGTGTTCTTCACATTCTTCTATACAGCGTTGGTATTTAACCCACGTGAAATAGCTGATAACTTGAAGAAGGGCGGTGCTTTCATTCCTGGTATTCGTCCAGGTGAACAAACTGCTAGATTCATCGATAAAGTAATGTCACGTTTAACTTTAAGTGGTTCTTTATACATGGTTTTAGTATGTTTAGTTCCTCAGTTGTTAATGAACTGGTTTAATGTACAGTTCTACTTCGGTGGTACTTCCTTACTAATTATCGTTGTGGTTTGCATGGACTTCGTTTCTCAATTACAAAGTCACATGATGAATCAGCAATATGGCGATATCATGCGTAAAGCAAACCTTAAGAATTACGGTCGATAATTTTTCGTTAATTGGAGAATAAAAATGAAAGTTGGTGCTTCAGTTAAAAAAATGTGCCGCAACTGCAAAGTAGTTCGTCGTCACGGTGTAGTTCGCATTATCTGTGAAAATCCAAAGCATAAGCAACGTCAGGGCTAATGCTGTTATTTATGCAATTAAACTTGCATAAATAATTTAAAGTCTGTATAATCATACAGCTTAAAAGCACTAAGAGAAATCTTGGTGCTTTTCTGACATGCCAAAGTGCACTATGAGCGGTTGTCGCGTATCCTAACGGGCTTTGCGACAGCCATTGTTTTTAAACTGACCTAAAATTTAGGAGATCAATAGTGGCCCGTATAGCTGGCATTAATGTGCCTGATCAAAAGATCGCTGTGATTGCTTTACAGTCAATCTATGGCATCGGCCCAACCCGCGCAAGCGAGATTCTTGCTAATGCAGGTGTTGAAGAGTCTGCAAGACTTAAAGATTTAGATGAGTCTGTTGTAGATAAGATCCGTGCCGAAGTAGCAAAGTTCACCGTTGAAGGTGACCTTCGTCGTGAAATTTCTATGAACATCAAGCGCCTAATCGACCTTGGTACCTATCGTGGTTTACGTCACCGCAAGGGTCTTCCTGTACGTGGTCAACGTACAAAGACAAATGCACGTACTCGTAAGGGTCCACGTAAGAGCATTAAGAAGTAGGAGAGCTTAGATGGCTGAAGAAATTAAGAATGAGCAGCAAGCAGCTGCTACCACTCGTGCTCGTTCAGGCAAGCGCTCTAAGAAGCAAGTTGCTGACGGCGTAGCACACATCCATGCATCTTTCAATAACACCATTGTAACTATTTCAGATCGTCAAGGTAACGTTCTATCTTGGGCAACTGCAGGTGGTTCAGGTTTCCGTGGTTCACGTAAATCAACTCCTTATGCTGCACAGGTTGCTGCAGAGCGTGCTGGTGAAGCTGCAAAAGAGTTCGGTGTAAAGAACCTTGAAGTTTTGGTAAAGGGTCCAGGTCCTGGTCGTGAGTCTTCAATCCGTGCTTTAAATGCACAAGGTTACAAGATCACTAACATTACTGATGTTACCCCAATCCCTCATAATGGTTGTCGCCCACCTAAAAAGCGTCGTGTATAACCTAACGAGTTCAATTTCTGGAGAAAGATAAATGGCAAAATATACAGGTCCAGCCCTGAAATTAAGCCGCCGTGAGGGTGTAGACTTATTCTTAAAGTCTGGCGTTCGCGCAATTGATACAAAGTGCAAGCTAGACACAGCACCTGGTCAGCATGGCGCTAACAAAGCACGCCTATCAGATTACGGCATGCAGTTACGTGAGAAGCAAAAAGTTCGTCGTATCTACGGTGTTCTAGAGCGTCAATTCCGTAACTACTACAAGAAAGCTTCAAGAATGTCTGGTAATACTGGTGAGAACCTATTACAACTTCTAGAGGCTCGTTTGGATAACGTAGTTTATCGTATGGGTTTCGGTTCAACCCGTATGGAAGCACGTCAGTTAGTAAGCCACAAGGCTATTACTGTTAATGACCAAATCGTAAATATTCCTTCTTACCAAGTACAGCCAGATGATGTTGTTGCTGTTCGCGAAAAGGCAAAGAAGCAATTACGTATTAAGGCAGCAATCGACTTATCAGGTCAACGCGCTACTAAGCCAACATGGATCGATGTAGATCACGATCACATGAAGGGTACTTATAAGAGCAATCCTGAGCGTTCTGAGTTACCTTCTGATATTAAAGAAGCACTCATCGTCGAATTGTATTCTAAGTAATATAGGCAACATTGCCTGCACCGCTTTTTTAATGTGGGGTATCTCTAGTGTCTGTTGTTGAACTGCTAAAGCCAAAGCCAGTTAATTATACTGAAATCAGTCCTAATCATGCACGTTTAGTGCTTGAGCCTTTAGAGCGTGGTTTCGGCTATACATTAGGTGTTGCTTTAAGCGGAATTTTACTAAAGACCCTATCTGGAACAGCAGTAGATGCTTTCCAGATGGCGGGCGTAAAGGATGTTAACAGCTCAAAAGATGATCTTGTTGAAAGCATTTTTGAAGTAGTTATGAACTTAAAGTCCTTAGCTATTGCTTCTCAAGAGCCATTAACCGAGCCTGTTTGGTTATCAATCGATAAACGTGGTGAAGGTGAAGTTCACGCTTCAGATATCGTTTGTCCTGAAAATTTATCCTTTGTAGACCCTGAAGCCCGTATTTGCACTTTAAAAGGTGCTAAGGCTTCGTTGTCGATGAAACTTCGCATTTCATCAGGCCAAGGTTATGTAATGACTACCTCTGATAAGCATATTCCAGCTGATGCAGAGAACGTTATCCTAATCGACGCAAACTACTGCCCAATTCGTCGCTATGTGTACGAAGTTGAGTCAGCTCGTGTTGAGCAGCGTACAGATTTAGATAGATTAGTTATTGATTTAGAGACTAATGGAACAATTGCTCCAGAAGTTGCTCTAATGAATGCTTCTAACTTAATCTGTGAATGCATGGATAACATCATTGATAAGGAAGAGATCAGCGAGCGTGTAAGCGCTCCTGTAGCTCCACCAATGCCTGATCCTGTGTTAATGCAACCAGTTGAAGATCTAGAATTAACTGTTCGTTCAGCTAATTGCTTAAAAGCGGAGTCAATCATTTACATCGGTGATTTGGTACAAAGAACTGAAGTTGAGCTTCTAAAGACTCCAAATCTAGGTAAGAAGTCATTAAATGAAATTAAGGACGTTCTTGCTCAGAGAAACTTGTCTTTAGGTATGCGCGTAGCAAACTGGCCACCTCCAGGACTTCGTACATCAAATAACTAATTGTTTTAGAAGGAATAAAAAATGCGTCATCGTCAAAGTGGCCGTCATTTAGGTCGTACAGCTGCACATCGTGCTGCTTTATACCGTAATTTAGCTAAGGCATTGCTAACCTTCGAAGTTATCAAGACTACTGTTCCAAAGGCAAAGGAATTACGTCGCTTCGTTGAGCCATTAATCACCTTAGCAAAGGTTGATACTGTTGCAAATCGCCGTCTAGCATTTGCTCGTCTTCGTGATGAAGCTGTTGTAGCAAAGCTATTCAACGTAATCGGTAAGCTATCAGCTAACCGTAACGGTGGTTACACCCGTATCCTAAAGGCTGGTTTACGTGCATGTGATAGAGCACCAGTTGCTTATATCATGCTAACAGACCGTCCTGAAGTTGCTGAAGAAGAAAAGGCAGCTGAATAATACATATGGGCGCATATGCGCCCATTCAGATTTCTTGCTTACTAACTGTACAAAACGAGGGTGAAACCTTGGATCAGATCATGGATTCTATTAAGCCAAACATTAAAGATGTAACTGAGCTTTCACATAACGTAAGCCGTGTTATTCTTGAGCCATTTGAGCGTAATTATGCTCAAATCGTAGGCACAGCACTCCGTCGTATTATGCTGTCCTCTATTCCTGGATATGCCATCACCTCAGTTGAAATTGATGGTGTAGTGCATGAATACAGTGCAGTAGAAGGCATTCAAGAAGATATTCTTCTTATTCTATTAAACTTAAAAGAAGTTGCTGTAGCTTCTGAAGGTTCTCTACGTGATGAACCTGTTCTTCAAATCAAGAAGAAAGGTATTGGTCCTGTAACTGCAGGTGATATCCAATGCCCAGCAGGTGTTGAAATCCGTAATCCTGACCAAATCATCTGTCACTTAACAGATGAGAATAAAGAGTTAAACATGACCCTACATGTAACTCGTGGTCGTGGTTATGTTCCTTCAGTAAGTCGTCCAGTTTCAGATGGCACCGAAGAGAGATTCATTGGCAGATTGCTAATTGATGCTTCATATTGCCCTGTATTAAATGTTGCAGTTCATACTGCTCCTATTGCTGACGATCAAGAGCAACTAATTCTTGATATCGAAACTAATGGAACAATTGATCCTAAGAATGCTGTTGGTATTGCAGCTACAATTTTTGCTGATCAATTAAATTCATTCGTTGATATCAGAAATTCAGTAGCACCTACTGAGTCTGCTTCATCAAGACCTTCAGTAGATCCTAAGTTATTATGTGCTGTTGAAGATCTAGAGTTAACAGTTCGTTCTGCTAACTGCTTAAAGACCGAGGGTATCAAGTACATCGGTGATTTAGTTCAGAAGACTGAAGTTGAATTATTAAAGACTCCAAATCTTGGTAAGAAGTCATTAACTGAGATTAAGGATGTTTTAGCTGAGAGAGGATTATCTCTAGGTATGCGCCTCGAGAACTGGCCTCCTGCAGAGCTAGAAAACTAATTTGATTTCTTAAAAGGATCTCAAATGAGATCCTTTTTAATTTGCACTATCTTTGTTCTTTTCTTCTGTTTTACTCCAATTCCATATCTAATCTGACATTTTAGTTGTAGAATAAAAATCCTAGACACGATTATTAGTTGGAGATGTATATGTTTAAGAAAATCGATAATTCTTTTGCTTATTCAGTGTTAGCTGGTGGTCCTATTATCAATATTTTTACCATTGGTAAGGATGGTATAGAAGATGGTATGACAGCAGCTTGGTCATGCCCTTTTGATCCTGATGTTTTACTAGTAGTAATTGATAAGACTCATACAACCGCTAAGAATATCAGAGAGACTAAAAAACTAGTTATTGCATTACCAACCAAAGAAGGTATCGAGGATTCTTTAAAGCTTGGTTCCATCCATGGTCGTGATGATCAAAATAAGCTAAACAAGGTAAAGTTAGAGCGCACAGAGAATTTTAATTACCCAATTTTAAAATCCTCAATTGCTTATTTTGAATGTGAATTGGCAGATGAGAATTTATTTGAGGACAAAGGTATTTGTCTTGCAAAGGTACAACATGTATATGTTCAAGAGCAATATTGGGATGATAAAGAGCAAGCATTTGTGCCTGGTTGCTTTAATACCATTCACCATGTTGCTGGTTCAAAATTCTCATTTGGAGGAACTGTAGTTGAGTAGCGATCCAATTAAAATTACTGAGCAAGATGTTTTAGATTTATTCTCTGGTGTCGCAGTAGAGTCTTTGTCTTGTGAAAATCCTAATGAATACTTTAGAGTAACCAAATTAATGTCCGATCCAGACTATGATTTTGGTTATGAATTAAGATCTGTTAATGAGAATGATTTATACGATAGTGACTTAGGAGAGGTGAGAGCTCTTGTATGTGCTTCAATATACTTAGTCGCTCATGAAGGCTCATTAAAAAATGACATCCACTTAGTAGATATCATTTTCTTAAAGAATTATCACGAAGATCAAAGAGCTTGCGCTAACTGGTTCCCTGAAGAGTAGTTCTATGGATTGATGGTAATAGGAGTGCCCACTTCTACTAAGGATAAGAATAAATCGATATCAGGGTTTAAGAGGGCAATACAACCATTAGTCCAATTAGTTCTTTGAACTGTTTCGTGATATTCACTCTTTGATGGTGGTTGACCATGGATCATAATCATTCCTCCAGGTCTTCTACCATGTTTTCTTGCAAATTCTATGTCTTTAGCATTTGGATATGAAATATGAAATGCTTTGTAGTAATAGGATTTTTGCTTAATGTAATCTAGTACATAAGTACCTTCAGGGGTCTTTTTATCACCCTCAAATTGCTTATGACCTACTGGCTTATCTGATAGTGCTATCCAAAAACGGTGTACCTCTTTACCGTTTTTCATCAAAATCATCTGATGAGCAGCTTTGTTTACAATAACTTGATCAACAACTTTAGCGTTTGACCTTCTAGTTAGTGTTTGCTTTTTAAGTAAAGTTTCTTCTTTTTGTAACAGATTAGATGCTGTACCTAAGCGAACATAGTCAAACTCCTCATCAAACACGATATCTGAGGATACAGCTTGTGCCAAAATATAATCTGGCAAATTCTGATGACTATAAGCTTGGCTATTTGAAGCTAGGAACCATAAAGCAAGCGCTAAAGATTTAAGAAAAAAATTTAAGTAATGCATCTAAAATATCAATAATTGAAATTTGATCTTATTAGGATCGTGATTTATACAGTAAAATGGTTAGAGAAAATTATAGTCTTTATAAAAGAGCTTTGTGAAAAATTTTTAAATGACAGATCAAAATAATAAAAATTTAAGTCTTGAAGGTATTGAGTTATACCCACTAGGTAAATTCACAGAGGATGCTTATCTTAATTACTCCATGAACGTAATTAGAGATAGAGCTCTACCTTCAGTTGCTGACGGTATGAAGCCAGTGCAAAGAAGAATTATCTTTGCAATGTCTAAGCTTGGCATTAAACCTAAAGAGAAACATGTAAAGTCAGCAAGAACCGTAGGTGAAGTAATTGGTAAGTACCACCCACATGGTGATAGTGCATGCTATGAAGCCATGGTGTTGATGGCACAACCATTCTCCTATAGATACCCATTAGTAGATGGCCAAGGTAACTGGGGTGATGTTGAAGATCCTAAGTCCTTTGCTGCTATGCGTTATACAGAATCACGTTTAGCGCCTTACTCTGAAGTGTTATTACAGGATATCAACTCTGGTTGCGTAGATTGGATCCCAAATTTTGATGGTACAGTAGAAGAGCCTAAGTTTTTACCTGCAAGATTACCAAATATCCTATTAAATGGAACTACTGGTATTGCTGTAGGTATGGCAACCGATATTCCGCCTCACAACTTAAATGAAGTAGCTAATGCTGCTGTTCATCTACTAGAGCATCCTGATGCCACTGTTGTTGATTTAATGAAGTTTGTACCAGGTCCTGATTACTCCTGTGGTAGTGAAATTACCAACTCAACAGACGAGTTACAAAAGTTATATGAGACTGGTAAAGGATCCATTAGACAAAGAGCTACCTATACTGTTGAAAAGGATGAAATTGTAATCAACACTCTACCATTCCAAGTAGCAGGTGGTGCAATCGAAAAACAAATTGCTGATTTGATGTCAAAAAAGAAGTTACCTATGGTAGCTAATATAACTAATGCATCTGATCACAATTGTCCTTGTAGAATCATCATTACTCCACGTTCAAAGAGAATTGATATTGATGCTCTAATGGAGCACTTGTTTGCAGTTACTGATCTTGAAAAGACCTATCGTGTAAATCTAAATATCTTAGGTTTAGATGGTAAACCTGCAGTTAAAGATTTAAAGACCATCTTGTCAGAGTGGTTAACCTTTAGATTAAGTTGCGTAAGACGTAGATTTACCTCTCGTTTAGAGGTGGTAAATAAACGTTTACACCTCTTAGAAGGTTTCTTATTAGTAATTCTAAATATCGATGAGGTAATTGAGATCATTCGTAAAGAGGATGATCCTAAAGCTAAACTTATCGAAAGATTTGGCTTAACAGATGCTCAGGTAGAATACATCTTAGAGACAAAGTTAAGACAATTAGCAAGACTTGAAGAAATCAAAATTAAAGCTGAGATGGATAAGCTTTTAGAGGAGAAGAATAAGCTTGAAACCTTATTAAACTCTGAAGCTAAATTCAAAACCTTTGTGAAAAAAGAGATTCTCCAAGATGTAAAACTCTATGGCGATGAGCGTCGTTGCAAGTTGGTACAACGTGACGCAGCCTCAGCTATGAGTGAGGACGATTTCATTCCAAGTACCCCTGTAACAGTTATTTTATCAAAGATGGGCTGGGTTAGAGCTGCAAGTGGTAGTGATATTGATGCAGCTTCCATGTCCTATCGTTCTGGTGATAAGTTCTTATCTAAAGCCTCTGGTAAGACTAATGAACAGGCAAGCTTTATCACTAACAAGGGTAGAGTCTACACTGTCGATATCAAGGATTTACCTTCAGCTCGTGGTCAAGGTGAGCCTCTGTCTGCAAAAGCTTCCTTGCAAGCAGGTGAAAATGCATGCTATGTAGTAATTGGCAGAAAGGATAATCAATTTGTTGTAGCAACTGATAAGGGCTATGGCTTTATCACTAAAGGCACTGATTTGCAGACAAGAAATAAGGCTGGTAAAGCTTTAATTACTTGCGATGACGATGCTGTAATTTTACAGCCATTACAAGTATGTGATCTTGAAACTGATTGTTTGGCTGTTGCAAGTAAATCAGGCAGATTGCTAATTTATAAGTTGACACAATTACCTTCTTTAGCTCAAGGTAAGGGTAATAAGCTTATGAATATCAATGGAGCAAAACTTGATCTTAAAGTAGATGGTATTGCTGCTATGGCAATTCTTCCAAGTGGAAGCTCTATGATTATTCACTGCGGTAAGAGAGTAATTAACCTAAGTGCTCAAGAAATTGAGCAAAGAATTAGTGAAAGAACTAAAGCAGGTGACTTACTTCCTCGTGGATTCCAAAAGATTGATTCTTTAGAGGTTATCCTTAAAAAGGATGATGCTACCCCTGAAGATATCCCACCTGTAGAGCCAGAGTTCACTCTAGAATAAACTTAAGCTAGTGCACTAAGTAGTGCACTAGCTATTAAATAAGTCTTCAAGCTCAAATAGAGTAACTCTGTCTTTTAGAGCATTTTGCTTTACATAAGAGCTAAAGCCAGACTTTGAAAAAGCTATATAGGAAATGTCACAATCATTACTAAATACTGCTTTTCTTGAGAGCATGGTTTGGTAATCCTCTTTTGAAAAATGCTCATTTTTGTATTTGCATTCACAAATGATGATTTGACTTCCTGTCTTATCCTTAAGCAAGATATCAATATCATCTTGGCATTTACGAACAGGATTAGCTCCCCACCAACGCCCCATGTAAAAAGGTACAAAAGCTAATTCTTTATGTTTTGCTTTTCTTAGCAAAAACTCGTAACAAATTTGCTCAAATATGTGGCCCATGTAGGTACTTAAGGCATTTTCTTCAAAAATTTCGTCTACAGCTTCAGCTGGATTTAACAAGCTAAAGTAATTTTGATTACTGAAAATAAATTGATACCAGAAGGCAAAGAAATTGTCAGTAAAGGAATAAATGGTTTTCCTAGAAACTGTCTCTTCTCCACACGGAGTTTCTCTTTTTAGAATGCGCAAGTTTTTTAAGGTATCAATGTATTTTGAGGTTTTTGAAGTTTCAGCGTGAATTTTTGTGGCAATTTCGTTGAGTTTAGTCGCGCCTAGCGCCACCGCCTCAAGTATACCGTTGTAAGTATTTAAATCGCGTAACTCCATTCTTAAAAGAGTTTGTGGCTCATCTTTTAAAAATGCTCCTTCAGTAAGTAACTTTTGCTTTAGGTTCTTTTTGATGCTTAATTTTCTGTCAAATTTTTCAAGATAACTTGGTATACCCCCTAATATTCCGTAAATTAAACACTTATCTTCAGCTGAATAGTTCTCAAAAAAAGCACTACTATCTAGGTAATCTAGCGGTTTTAATTCTAATTTAGAGGTACTTCTTCCGTATAATGGACTTTGATACCCCATTACCTCATTTTCCATAAAGCTAATGCTAGATCCGCAGAGAATTAAAAATAGATTTGTATCTTTTAAGCCATGATCAATATTGTGCTGTAATATGGATTTTAAGCTTGGATTTTCTTTTACTAAAAAAGGAAATTCGTCGATGATGAGTGTTACTTTTTCTTGAGAGCATCTGTCTTTTAAAAAGCTAAACGCATCTTCCCAATTGTCAAAAGGTGATAGCTTTGACAGGTTAAAGTAACTTAATATAAGCTTACTAAAGTCCACTAAGTTTAGGTAATCGTTTTTCTCTTGTGCGCTAAAGAATATCACTTTACAAGTTTTTGCAAACTCTTTTAAAAGTGTAGTTTTGCCAACTCTACGTCTGCCATACATGATTAAAAACTCAAAGTGATCACTTTGTTGCAGATCCTTTAATTGACCTAATTCTTTTTGACGAGCGATGAACATCATTATTCCTAAATATTTACTAACTTACGATTAGTATAATCTAAAGTTAGTAATTTTCAAGAAAGAGAATTTTATGAATTTGGCAAGTAAGGTAGGAGTGTTTTAAAGAGCATGCTTGTGCATGCTCTTTAAGAAGTGATATTAGAATAATCTCCAAATTGGAATTAGTCTTGCAAATAAAGAATCAAGGGCAAATAGACCTAGCATAACTATCATGAGGGAAATATCAATCATGCCAATAGGAGGGATGATCTTTTGCACAGGAGCTACTATAGGATAAGTGATCTGTGAAAAGAAAATAGACCATTGTCTAGTACTTGGAAGCCAGGAGGTTAATGCCTGGGCAAGTAGTAGAATAATAATCAAATAGCCAAAGGTTTTTACAGTAATGATAGTTGTGAATAAGAGTACTAATCTAATGTCAAACTGTAAGATGGTAACTACTAGAATAGATACGCAAATTAAAGCAATTACAAAAGATACTATCATGCCACAATAGTAAAAGCCTTTGATATTGGCATTTTTAATTGGAATTAGCCTGATTACAGGTTGGGTTAATTTAAAGACCACCTGAGTTACTGGGTGGTAAAAATCTACACTTGAAGATTGCATCAAGGCTCGTAATTGAAACAGCATTACTAAAGCTTCAATTACCATGACAATGAGTGAAAGAACGCTCATAATATTCCTTTAATTAAAACATTTTCTCAAATTCGTAAGTTCTATCAAGACTTGCTTGAATAGTGTTTTCCATGATCTTCTCAAAGTTGCCTTCGGTCATCTTTGTTAAACCTGCAAAGGTGGTACCACCTTTTGAGGTAACAGCTTCACGTAAGGCTGCGATGGTAGTATCTTGGTTTTGAATAACCATATTAACAGATCCAAATACTGTTTGTTCAACCATCTTTCTTGCATCCTGTTCACTGATACCATGACGGATAGCTTCAGTGATTAGAGCTTCCATGAATCTATAGACAAAAGCAGGACCACAACCACAAACAGCGCCAATAACATTTAAGTTGTTCTCATCGCCTTCAATGCAAGTACCCATGTGACTTAACATAGTCTTGCAAAGAGTCTTTTGCTCATCTGTAACCTCGGTATCATAAGTTACAGCGATAACACCAAGACCTAATTTTGCAGGGGTGTTTGGCATAATTCTAATGAGTTTGTGAGTCTTTAATAGGTTGCTAATAGAGGATAACTTAAAGCCTGCAGCCATCGAAACAAATAGCTTGTCAGATAGGTTTACACCACTTGCTGATAGCTCCTGTAATACGGAGGTTAAAATCTGAGGCTTTACACCTAGGAAAATAACTTGAGCATCTTTAATTGCAGCTACATTATCAGTAGTAATACTTGCGCCTTTTGCTTTAAATTTTTCTAATTTCTCAAGATGAGGTCCACTTACAGTAATATTCTTTACATCAAAAGATTTTACAATGCTTTCAAAAATACAGGTGGCCATGTTGCCACCGCCAATAAAGGCAATTTTTTGCTCGTTCATAGTAACTTTGTTCTTATATTCTCTAGCACCAAAGATAGCAGTGCCAATACGTACTTCATTTGATCCGTGCTTGATAGCCAAATCAAGATCATGGGTCATACCCATTGATAGTATGTCAAAATTGTCAAACTTTGTCTTGTACTTATCAAATAAGGCTTTTAAGTGTGCAAATTCGCTTTCAATTAGAGCTTTGTCGGTAGTATCTGTAGCAATACCCATAAAGCCACGTAAACGAAGTTTTGGTAAGGAATTGATGCAAGAAATGATGTCATCAATATCACTTTCCTCACAACCAGACTTTTGCTCTTCATGAGAGATATTAACTTGGACTAAAACGTCTAAGGCTGGTAGTTCATCTGGACGTTGATCGTTTAGTCTTTTAGCTACGATGTCTCTATCTACGCTTTCTACGATATCAAAATTAGCAGCAATAAGTTTGGTTTTATTCTTTTGAATAGGACCTATAAAATGCCAAACAATATCATTGTAACCTTGAGCTTTTAAGCTTTGAATTTTCTCACTAGCTTCTACAGCATAGGATTCACCAAAATGTCTTTCGCCACAAGCATAAGCTTGTTTAATTAAATCTTCAGGTTTAGTTTTGCTTACACACAATAAATTAACTGATATTTTTTCGCAATTATGTGTAGTGCAAGCGTCAGCAATGCTTTGATGTACTAAAGAGAGATTGTGTTTTATGCTATCCATAATTTAGCCTTTAATTATTCTTTAACTTTAGGTATTATAACTTTTTTAGAAATAGCTAAACTAATATTTTATAGGGGTTGTTGATGTTTGTAATTGATAATGAGATTTGTTCTCAATGTGGTGAGTGTCAGGATATTTGCCCTTGTGGTGCAATTGAACAGCAACCAGATGATTCTTTTAAAATTGATGCTCAAATGTGTTCTGACTGCGCAGCTTGCCAATCAGTATGTCCTTTTGAAGCTATCAAGGAAGTCGAAGACGAGCAGTAATTTTTTTATTACTCGTCTTAAGAGAAAACCTACCATAAGGTAGGTTTTCTTTTATCCTTAGCAAGGAGCTTTTTCCTGCTCTTTATTGAATAAGCCTACCTTTAGCTTCTTAATAAATTCGTCCTTTTCTAAAGTCTTAACATTCACATCTAATTGATTAAATGGGATCTCAATACCATTTTGAGCAAAGGCAGATAAGGTTTCACGACTTAAGTAATCGATAGTAAGCTTTCTATCACCGATGTTACCAACATAAATGTCGGCTGCGATGTTTACAGAGCTTGCAGCTAATTCTTTTACATAGATTAGACAAGCTTTGTCTTTAGAGATGTACTTACACTTATAAACAATCTGCTTTAAGAGGTTCTTAGCTTTTTCAACATCAGCATCATAAGCAACTCCCACCACAAATTCCATCTTAGTAACAGAATCAGTTAAAGACCAGTTAGTTAAAGCACTAGTAATGAACTCACGGTTTGGGATCATCACTTCTTTATTCTCAAAGGAGATAACTGTTGTAGCTCTAATTCTTATCTTACTTACAGTACCTGATAGACCATTTAGGGTAATGATATCGCCTACACGAAGTTGTCTTTCAAATAGTAGAATCAAACCTGATACGAAATTAGCGAAGATTTCTTGTAAACCAAAACCTAAACCTACGGATAAGGCTGCTACAAGCCATTGTAAGTTCTCCCAATGAATACCAATGGCAGCGGCTGCTGCAACTATACCTAAGCCTGTAATCACATAGGAGGAGATAACTTTAGCTGTATAACTTGTAGAGTTAGTCTCTTTGGTCTTTCTAATCTGAAAGAGCTTTTCTAAGATAGAAGGTAAATTCTTATTTAGAATGCTGGTGAAAATCAAAATGGCAATTGCAAGCAAGATATCAGATAGTGATAAGTAATCTGTAACTTCTAGTTTGCCATTTATAAGTTCACTGTTAGACCATAAGTGCACAGTATCAAGATAACGTAGTACTGAGGCTAAATCGTTCCATTGTAAATATAAGAAGAAGGCTGCAGTAGCGATGAGTAGTACGTTGACTAATTTGTAAACCTTACTAAATAAAACTGAAGGGCTTACGTTTAAAGAAGCTAGTAAATGGTTTTCATTATGATCTTTATTAGCATTGATATTTAAAAAGGCTTTATGTAAATAAACATAAATCATTCTGTGTACGGTTTGACTTACTAGGTAGTAAGCTAAAACGATATAACAAGAATAAGCAATTCTATTAGTTAAAGTTACTACAGAATATAGATAACCTAAAGCTACAAACATCAAAGCAATACAAGTTACTAGCATGCCTGTAATGCAGGTGATAACTGTTGTAGCAGAGGAGGAGTTGTAGTCTTTTAAGCTATTGATAAATAGTCTTGTAAAAATAGCAAATAAAGCAATAAAGGAGATTAAAACCACCAAGTGGGAGCTTATATCTGCGTAGATATAGTTAGAGTCAGTTTCTGCCACATTAGCAAAGATAAGTAGTGGTAAGGCAAATAACCAAACAATGTTTAAAGATGATCTAAACTTTGCTAACTTGTAAGGAGGTACGCTAAAGTGACGTTGCAATAAAGCATTTGGCTTTACAATCTGCAAGAAGAAAGTAAATACAAAAATATGTAACACCATAATGAGAATAACAGTGCCTTGCATCTTGGTGTTAGCAAGTGCAATACAAATTACGATGGATCCTATGATTACTTTCCAACATAACTGTGGCAGCATCATAAAGGCGTTGTTTACAATCGCAAGTGGCGTTACAAAGATTGAATCCTCTGCCCTATCTAAGCATCTTGCTAGCTTATTGTTATTTCTTGAAATCCAGTTGTGTAAAGCTAATACAATGAAAGATAAGAACACAAAGGGCAGAATAATAAACTTTACTGTATTTGTGGTATTAGTAATAAATTGCTCTTGAGATAACTTTAAGATTAAATTTCTAGATTCATATTTGATGGTTGGAATAATCATTTTGACAAAGTCTGCACCAATAGAGTGGTTAGACTTAACCCAGAACAATTGTTCTTGAATGTCATACTTAATCTTTTCGCTAATGGTTTTGTATTCAGTGTACTTTACACGTAAGGAGATGGCGGTACTTAACTCATTAGCTAATACTTGATAAAGCTCATTTAGGGATCTTCTCTTTAGAATATAAACCGCAGTTAAATCTTTAACGTTATCTTCTAAAGCTTTATTGATGCGAATTTCATTTTGGACAACTTTTTCAACATCCATAAGCTTATCAAGTTGCTCACGGATCTCGTAAATATAAATGTTTAAGTTAGCAATAGTTTCATCAAGATCGTAGTTTAAACTGATCTCAGGCATTAAAGACAATTGCTTATTTAAAAGTCTTGATAAAACTAGACTTTTACCAATTTCTTTAATCTGATTAGACAGATCTTTATCCATTTGCTCAACTTTAGCATAAGCACTATCTACAGCTTGGTAATCGTGCTCTAAGTTAGCATATTTTACGCGATGCCCATTGATGTAGGTTTGAATACCAATTTCAGAGTTAATTAACTTCTCTAAGTTAGGATTTTTTTTCTTTAATTCATTTAAATCAATTGAGCTTGAGGTGTCTGCAAAGTCTACATTCTTACGGTATTGCAGATTCTTTAAATTCTTTTCTAAACGAGCATATTTTAGGCTGGAGATCTTAAGGTAGTAGTTTGTAAGATCCTGCAAAATAGACAAATTTGCTAATTGGTTTTTATAAAAATTGCTTTCTAAATTAGAGCTATAAATTAACAGAGCTGTAGCTCTATTTTTAAATAGAGTAGGGCTTGAGTCTTTATCAATAGAGGAGATAAGTCCTTTTACTTTGTCATTGTTTAGCGTGATGATGTTTTGGGCTTTTTCAGGTAAGGTTTGGATATTGTTGTGGTAGTCACCTGCAGCAGATAACTCTAATTGACAAGTAGTTAAGTCCTGTTGTGCTTTAGTAATAGCTTCTTCAAGTTGCTTTTGAGTAAGTTTAGCTATTTCTGCTTTAGATGTAGGCTCTGCGTTTTGTTCTTTAGTAAGCTGATTTGATAACTTTACAATATGCTCATTAGCTTGTTTTAAGGTGTTGTCTAAGTTCTTTTGTTTAGTGGTGTTTTCAGCAATTCTTGAGAAATTATCAAGCGCTACTTGATAGAGGATCTCAAGTTTTTTCTTTTCATCTTCAGGGGTAGTTGTATCCTCTTTTAAAAGATTTAATTGCTCAGACAACTCTTTATCTGTAGGTAAAGTGATGTTACCAATTTGTGTTTGCAACACAATAGGCTCACCCGCGTGAGAGACAGTAAAGAAATTAACTAATAAAACTAAAGCTAAAAAGAATTTTTTCATGAACATAACACCTTAATAAACTTGTGAATATTATACGTTTATGAATAGGGAATTTATAGAGATTCAAAGGTGCTTTTTTTAGATAAACAGTAGACTGTAGCTGAAAATTAAAAAGGCTATGGGGCAAGCCATAGCCTTTTCAATCAAAGTCCTAAATTTTAAGGATTTAAAATGGTTGGACCTGATTTCTCATCGGTTTGTGGGTAGTCTAGATTGTAGTGAAGACCACGAGATTCATGACGCATCATGGCAGATTTAACAATAATCTCTGCAACTTGAAGTAGGTTACGTAGCTCTAGTAAGTTACGTGAAACTCTAAAGTTAGAGTAGTACTCGTGTACTTCCTTCTTTAATAGCTCAATGCGGTGCATTGCTCTTTCAAGTCTCTTATTAGTTCTAACAATACCAACATAATCCCACATGGTAAGTCTTAGCTCATGCCAATTGTGAGTAATGATAACTTCCTCATCAGAATTGGTTACTTGGCTTTCATCCCAATCTGGAATTTCATAGTCGTCAAAATCGTCAGCTTCTAAGTGTTTAGTGATGTTTGTAGCTGCAGCCTTACCATAAACAATACACTCAAGTAGTGAGTTAGAAGCTAAGCGGTTAGCACCATGTAAACCAGTGTAGGCACATTCACCTATGGCGTATAAACCGTCAATATCAGTTTTAGCTTTTCTATCAACCATGATGCCACCACAAGTAAAGTGAGCAGCAGGAACGATAGGAATAGGCTGTTTAGTGATATCAATACCAACCTTTAAGCAACGCTCATAAATAGTTGGGAAATGCTTTTTAATAAATTCTGGCTCTTTAAAGGAGATGTCTAGGTACATGCAGTGGGCACCTAACTTCTTCATCTCATGATCGATTGCTCTAGCAACGATATCACGAGGAGCTAATTCCAAACGCTTATCGTAATCTTGCATGAAACGAGTGCCATCAGGTCTCTTTAATTGAGCACCTTCACCACGTAAAGCTTCTGTTAATAAGAAGTTTCTATCTGCATCGCAATATAGGGTGGTAGGATGGAATTGATTAAACTCCATGTTTGCAACACGGCAACCTGCACGATATGCCATAGCTATACCGTCACCTGAGCTTACCTCTGGGTTGCAAGTATATTGATAAACTTTTGAAGCACCACCTGTACATAAAGCAACAAACTTAGCTTTTATAGATTCCACATGATTTGTTTTGGTATTTAGTACATAAGCACCTAAAACACGGTTACCTACAAGACCTAACTTTTTAGTGGTGATTAAATCGATGGCATTTCTGTACTCAAGAATAGTGATGTTCTTATGCTCTTTTGCTCTTTGAACTAGAGTTTCTTGAATAGAACGACCAGTATGATCTTCTGCGTGGAAAATTCTTCTGTTAGAGTGACCACCCTCACGGTGTAAGTGATATGGTGATTGCTCTTTTGTATGTTCAGTTTCTTTTAAATCAAAAGGAACTCCCATATCAATAAGCCATTGGATAGCATCGTGTGCACCTTTAGCAACAAATTCAACAGTTTTTTCATCACAAAGGTAAGCACCAGCTACACAGGTATCGCGGATGTGATTTTGAATATTGTCATTATCATCTTTGATATTGTATACGCCTGCGATGCCACCTTGGGCATAGTTAGTTGAGCCTGCACATACATTTTCTTTAGATAGAACAATTACCTTTGTTTTATCTGCAAGACCTAGTGCTAAAGTTAGACCGGCAGCACCACTTCCTATGATTAAACAATCTGTTGTGTAATTCATTTGTTAATTCCTACGCTACAATCCACGGGAGGTAGTAGCCATTTTTTTACTATAAAGGTTTACAGAAAGATAATTTTACAACTTTGTTTATAATTTTTAATCTTTAATTCACAAAAAATACGGCTATAGAGTTTTTGTTAATTAAATTTTTCAGAATTGTTCTTGCCGTTTAATTCTCACAAAGAAACGAACTTTGCGTTCGTAAGATTAAACAAAGCTCTATTATTTACATGGTATACTACATACAAGGCAACGCTACTAGGTAAATAAAATGAATTTGTATTTAAATCTTAACAGCAATAGGTTTTTAGAAGATCTAAAAGGTGGTTATATAGATAAGACTCAGCTTTTAGCTTTTACAAATTCAGTCCTCTTATCAAAAGATAAATATGTTTGTGTATCACGACCTAGACGTTTTGGAAAATCCATTACTGCGGATATGCTTGTAGCATATTACTCAAAAGGAAGTTCTTCAAAAGAGCTTTTTTCTAAATTTAAGATAGCAAAAGATCCTTCTTTTAATGAGCATTTAAATAAATACAACACTATTTCTCTTGATATTCAATACATGATAAGTAAATGCGGTAATGTTGCTAGTGTAATTGAGTATATACAAACTCAAATCATAGAAGAACTTAAAGAAGCATTTCCTAATTGCATAACTGATGATAAAAATTTAGTAGAAGCCATCGCTGCTGTATATAAGACTTATCACGAGAAATTTATTTTTATTATTGATGAGTGGGATGCTATTTTTAGATTGTATGAAAATGATTTTACCTTGCAAGCTAACTATATTGACTTACTAAGAGGTCTTTTTAAAGGTGCTGGTGCAGATGACTCTGTAGTACTTGCTTACATCACAGGTATTTTGCCAATTAAAAAATACAAAACAGAGTCAGCCTTAAACAATTTTGATGAATTTACCATGCTAAATCCTATGGAGTTAGCCTCTTGCCTTGGGTTTACCAAATCTGAAGTATTAAAAATTTGCCAAGAAGAGAACATCTCTTTTAATGAAACTTGTCGTTGGTATGATGGCTATAGGTTAAAAGATGAAGAAATTTTTAACCCAAAATCCATCATGATGTTAAAGAGAACTCATGAGTTTTTTAACTATTGGTCAAAAACAGGTGCTTTTGAGGCAGTAAGTGACTACATAAAGGCAGATTTTGATGGTTTAAAAGAAGCTTTTGTGTCTTTAGTTAATGGTAATAGACTTTCAGGTATTGATATAGACAATTTTGAAAACTCACTTGCCTCAATAGATTGTAGAGATGCTGTCTTTGTCTATTTAATACATTTAGGTTATCTAGCCTATGATGCAACACTAAAACAAGCCTATATACCAAATGAAGAGGTAAGGCAGGCCTTACTTACAGTGCTAAAAGAAAAGAAATGGTCTGAGTATATTGATCAAATCAAAGCTTCTACAACACTGCTTGAGAAGACAATCTTTGAACATGATTGTAATTTTGTTGCAAAGACAATTGAGAAGTTCCATCAAGAATTAACCTCTATCATTAAATACAATAATGAAAATGCTTTGAGTATTATTGTGAATAATGCTTATTGTGCAACAGCAGAGTATTACTACAAGCCTGTAAGAGAAATGCCTTTAGGAAAAGGTTTTGCTGATATTGTTTATCTTCCAAAAACTGAATTTAAAGATGAGTTTCCTGCTCTTGTAATTGAGCTTAAATGGAATAAAGATGCAGATTGTGCTATTTCTCAGATTAAAGATAAACAATACTGTAACTCTCTTTTAGAATACACAGGCAACATCGTTCTAGTTGGTATCAATTATGACCAAAAGACAAAAGTTCATACTTGTAGCATAGAGACTTTAGAAAAATAGTATGTTTTAAAGTTGATTTTTATCAATTAGTTTTGTCCAACCACAAAATCTACAAAATTCTTCTTATCAGTAAGTGTAAAGTGATATTTTAGTTATCTTAAAATACACTTTGCATAAGCTAACAGTTTGATAAGATTAAAATTGCCACAATACAAGCTTGGTGATAAAATTTTTTCTTATTTTTCTTGCCAAAATTTCGTGCAAATTAAGCTAGTTATAAGAGCTTGAAAAATTTTTTTTTGAAAAATTAATGTTTTTAATTGAACTTTTAAATAATTCTTTAGTCTAAAATTTCAAAAGGTGTAATAAGGAATGTCCTCCGTGAACGAAAACTTAAATACTCAATCAGATGAGTTACTTGTTAAGAAAGTTCAGGAAGGCGATACCAATGCTTATAATGTTTTAGTTATTAAGTATCAGTATAAAGTAGCCCAAATTATTAGTAAGTTTGTTGCTAATAATGCAGACATCAATGATATTGCTCAAGACGCCTTTATTAAGGCTTACAAAGCAATCAATAGTTTTAGGGGTGAAAGTTCTTTTTACACATGGTTATATCGAATAGTAGTAAATGCTGCTAAGACATTTTTAGAATCTAATTCAAAACATAAAAATAGTATTGATGTAGATTCCCCTGAATTTCAAAGTATTGATGAGCAGGGTATTTTAGCTAGCAAAGATACTCCCGATAGAATCATAGAATCACAAGAGTTACATGAGGTAATTCTTAAAGCGATGAACGATTTACCTAAAGAATTGCGTGAGGCAATTACTTTAAGGGAAATTGAAGGCATGTCCTATGATGACATGGCTATAGCTTTAAAGGTTCCTGTAGGAACAGTAAGATCTAGAATCTTTAGAGCTCGTGAGTTTATCGAAAGTAGAATGGCTCATTTAACTTCAAGGTAATTTTTCACAGGAGAGCGTATGTTAGATTCAAAGCAAACAAATTGGGAAGAGCAATCAGCCCTATTTGATAGCGAGAATGTTAATGTCGATAAAGTTGAACTTAATGACGAATTAAAAGATCACTTAAATAATTGGTCTTTAATTGGTGCTACTTTACGTGACGAGTTACCAAAGCAGGTAAATGTATCTTTTGCTGACAACTTAATGGCTAAAATCGAGCAAGAGAAGATTAAACCTGAACCTAGAAAAGTTTCCTTTAACTTTACATTTAAGAAAGTTGCTTTTGCGGTATCTCAATTTGCAATTGCAGCTTCAGTTGCAGCAGTAACCATCATCGGTTGGCAAACCTTTAATGCTGATGAAAAATTAGGTGTTGATAGCACCTCAACCTCTTTAGGCTCTGTAAATGGTGTTAACTTAGCAAGCTATCAAACTTCACAGACCCAAAAAGGTATTAAGCTAAATCAACATTATTCTGATATCGATAGCAAAAACGGTATAAAGATGGATGAGAAAGAGTTTAGAAAACAACAAGCTCTTGAAGTTGACCGTATAAATAATTACATTAGAGGTTACGTATTTACCACAGCCTCAAATGACTAAAAATTTATGTTAAAACAAATTTTTAAAACCGCTTGGGCTGCAACCTTAGCGGTTTTCTATTTTTCAAATCCTGCACTTGCCTCTGATCAGAATAACTCTGACTGTATGGAGCTATTTAATCAAGTTCAAGAGGCCTATTCTAAATCTAATTTTGAAGCTACAGTGATTGAATCAAATCCTATGGCTTTAGAGTTATATTCTCTTGCTCATTTTGATAGATCAGGAATTTCCTATAGTAGCTGGAAATCTTTAAATAATGAGATTGCAGGTTATGCTTTAAGAAATAATAAAGGTTTTGATTACAATACTAATCGCTCCTATATAGGTCCTTTATCTTGGCATCAATCCTTAGTTTGGGATAAGTTATTTTCAAATAAAACTAAGCTTGTAGGCTATGAGTGTACTTTAATTGGCAGATCTCGTTTAGCAGGTCGTAGAGTATCTGTTTTAAGATTAAATCCAATTGATGAGGTACGCTATGGCTTTATGGTAGCTAAAGATGAAGATACCTCTCTTCCTGTAGAGTTAGCTATCACTACTCCTTCAAAAATGGTCAATGCAAGGCTTACTGTGTCAGCAGTACAGGCAACAGCTTTAGACAACTTAAATTTTCCGGATGATACCTTTGACCGTTCAGAATCACTACAACCTAAGGCTAATACAGAAAAGGCAACCATTTGGTCTGAACTTACTATTCCTAAATTCTTTAAGTTAATTGATCATGGAAAAATTGAACAGCAAAAAGGCGTTTTTGCTGACTACCAAAAATTCTCCGATGGTTTAGTAGAGTTTATGGTTTATAGAAATTCCAAAACAGATTTGATGATCCAATCTGCATCTGATGGAACTTTAACTGTATTTAGAAAAAATAGTGATAAATATGAGTATGCAGTGGTAGGTGAAATCCCATTAGAATTAAGTAGCTTAGTTCTATCAAAAATTAAACATACCAATTAAAGATTTTTGTCAAAAAGCACTCCTAAACTGTTAAAATACGAGTTTATGTTTTTTTGTACAGGCATATTTGTGCCTATAGATAACCTTTGGAAGAAATAATGGCTGAAATTTATGATCGTTCTTTAGTTAGAAATTTCTCTGTAATTGCTCATATCGATCATGGCAAATCTACTTTATCTGATAGATTTATTCAACTATGTGGCGGTTTAACTGACCGCGAAATGACCTCCCAGGTGCTTGATAACATGGATATCGAGCGCGAAAGAGGTATTACCATCAAAGCTCAGGCTGTAACCTTAAAATATAAGGCAAGAGATGGTAAGACCTACGAATTAAACTTTATTGACACCCCAGGTCACGTAGACTTCTCTTATGAAGTATCACGTTCTTTATTCGCCTGTGAAGGCGCATTACTTGTTGTAGATGCAAGTCAGGGTGTAGAAGCTCAAACTCTAGCTAATTGTTACCAAGCTGTAAACTTAGACTTAGAAGTTATTCCTGTATTAAATAAAATCGATTTACCATCTGCAGATCCTCAAAGAGCTATCGATGAAATCGAAGATCTTATCGGCATTGAAGCTCAGGATGCTTGCAAGTGCTCTGCTAAAACTGGTTTAGGCGTGCAAGATGTATTAGAGCGTATTGTTTCTGATATTCCAGCACCAAGTGGTGATCCTAATGCTCCACTACAAGCTTTAATTATCGATTCATATTTTGATGATTACTTAGGTGTAGTAGCTTTAGTACGTGTTAAAAACGGTACTTTACGTCGTGGTGACAAGATTAAGGTGATGTCTCAAGGCGTTGCTTGGGAAGTTGAAGGCTTAGGTATTTCAACTCCAAAGCGTGTGAAGGTAGATGTTTTAAATTGTGGTGAAGTAGGTTGGGTGGTATGTGATATTAAATCCGTACACGCAGCACCAGTAGGTGACACTATCACTCACGTAAAACCAGCTTGCACTGAACCTCTACCAGGTTTCCAAAAGGTAAAACCTCAAGTATATGCAGGTATGTTCCCTGTGGATACTGAAGATTACAATGCCTTTAGAGATGCTCTAGAGAAATTGTCTTTAAATGATGCTTCTTTATTCTTTGAGCCAGAAAACTCAAAAGCCTTAGGCTTTGGTTTTAGATGCGGCTTCTTAGGTATGCTCCACATGGAGATTATTCAGGAGCGTTTAGAGCGTGAATACAACCTAAATCTAATTACTACAGCACCTACTGTAGTGTATGAGATTTTACAAACCGATGGTGAGATCTTACATATTGATTCTCCTGCGATGTTACCTCCTATTTCAAACATTGCAGAGATCCGTGAGCCTATCGCTGAGTGCCGTATGCTAATGCCTTCAGAGTATGTAGGCTCTATCATGAAGATCTGCCAAGAAAAGCGCGGTATTCAAGTAGGTCTTGAGTATCATGGTGAGCAAGTAGCTTTAACTTATGACATTCCTATGTCAGAGGTAGTGCTAGACTTCTTTGACAGAATTAAGTCCGCTTCCCGTGGTTATGCTTCACTTGACTATGGCTTTAAGAGATTTAATTGCGACGATTTAGTGCGTATGGATATTCTAATTGCAGGTGAGCGCGTGGACGCACTTGCAATTATTCTTCATCGTTCTGTAGCTCAATCTCGTGGTAGAGCAGTAGTTGAGAAGATGAAAGAAGTAATTCCAAGACAAATGTTTGATATCGCAATTCAAGCTGCTATTGGTTCTCAGATTATTGCTCGTTGCACCGTTAAAGCCTTAAGAAAAGATGTGTTAGCTAAGTGCTACGGTGGTGATATTACAAGAAAACGCAAGCTTTTAGAAAAACAAAAAGCTGGTAAAAAGCGTATGAAACAACTAGGAAAAGTTGAAGTACCTCAGGATGCTTTCTTAGCTATCTTGAAGGTAGGTAAGGAGTAAAAATGATCCAAAGCATAAATGAAAATTTATTTGCTTTTATCTTACTTATTGCAACCATAGTTTCAGGCGCAGCCTGGACCTATGACTTTATTAAGGAAAGACCAAAGCGTAAATTAAATTTGTCAAAAGCACAAGAAACTAAAACGCTTACTAAAAAAGAGCGTAAACAAATTATTGAGCCTAAAGGCGTTTTAGGACAAGTAGGTAGCTTGTTTTTTGTGTTGCTCTTTGTATTTGTGTTTAGATCCTTTTTCTATGAGCCTTTTAGAATTCCATCAGGCTCTATGATGCCTACTTTGTTGTCAGGAGATTTTATTGCCGTAGATAAGAGTGCTTATGGTATTAAAAATCCACTAACTAACGGTACTATCATTGAAGGTGAAAAACCAAAGCGTGGCGATATTATCGTGTTTAAATATCCTGAAGATAAAACAATCGATTTTATCAAGCGTGTAGTTGGTCTTCCTGGCGATAGAATTATTTATCACCGTAAACACATTTATATTAAAAAGGCTGATGCTCCTAAAGATGAGGCTCCTATCTTAGTGTCTACAAGAATGATAGAGACTGAGGAAGAAGAGTTTATTGGCTTTACTCAAAGCTACGATGTGTTTAAAGAGTCCTTTGGTGATGACGAAACTCATCTAATTAGAATCAATACCGCAGCACCTGACTTAAAAGAATACTTTTATGTACAAAAGGGCTTTGAGGCTGGGGAATGGGTTGTTCCTGAAAATTGCTATTTTGCAATGGGTGATAACCGCGATAATAGTAAAGATAGTCGTTTCTGGGGCTTTGTGCCTTTTGAAAATATCGTAGGTAAAACCTCTACTATTTGGTTATCTTTTGAGTTTGACAGAGATGAGAAAAGTGCAATTCCTACATGGATCCCATCTGCAATTCGTTTTAATAGAATTGGAAGTATAGATTAAAAATGGGTAGTACTCTCAACGTAATAGAATTACAAAACCTAGAATTAAAATTAGGTTATTCTTTTCAGAATATTAAATTGTTAGATCAAGCTTTAACTCATAGAAGTTTTGGTGCGGTTCATAACGAGAGATTAGAATTCTTAGGTGATTCTATTTTAGGCATGATCATAGCTAAAGAGCTTTATGACAGATTCCCAAAGTGCCCTGAAGGGGATCTTACTCGTATGAGATCAACTTTAGTTCGCGAAACTACTTTAGCGCAATTAGCTCGCGAATTTGGTATTGGAAATTGTTTAAGACTAGGTCCAGGCGAGCTTAAAACTGGTGGTTTTAGACGTGATTCTTTAATTGCAGATGCAGTTGAATCTATCATTGGAGCTATGTTCATTGACGATAACGAGAACTTTGCAAGAGTAAGACAAGTTGTCTTATCTTGGTTTGATTCTCGTTTAGCTACTATCCAACCAAATGTTAATCAAAAAGATCATAAGTCTACTTTGCAAGAATTATTGCAATCTTTACACAAGCCTTTACCAATCTATGAGATTGTTGAAATTAAAGGTACAGACAATGATCAAATCTTTGTAGTTTCAGCTAAAGTTGAAGGTATCCCTGAGCAATTAGGTCGTGGTACCTCAAGAAGAAGAGCAGAGCAAGAAGCTGCAGGTTTAGTGCTTAATATTTTAGAGCAGAACAAGAAATAACTCTTGAAGGATTGATATGACTCATTTTGGTTTTGTTGCAATCATAGGTAGACCTAATGTTGGTAAATCAACATTGATGAATCATCTAATTGGTCAAAAAATTTCGATTACATCAAGAAAACCTCAAACTACTAGAAATCGTGTGATGGGTATCGATACCGATGGCGATTATCAAGTAGTTTATGTGGATACCCCAGGTTTACACCGTGAGGAAAAAAGAGCCATTAACCATTTGATGAACAGAGCTGCTGAAAGTGCTTTAGGTGATGTAGAGTTAATCTTAATGGTGATTGATCCTGCTCACTGGACTGATGACGATGAGATGGCATTTGCTCGTGTAAAACAGTCTCAGGTACCAGTAGTTTTAGTTATCAACAAAGTAGATACTGTAGCTGATAAAGAAACTTTATTGCCTTTAATTGATAAGTTAAGCAAACAAGTTAACTTTAAAGATATTGTCCCTGTATCTGCTTTACGTGGTACTAATCTTCAGATCTTAAAGAAAATTATTCAAGATTCTTTGCCACAAGGCGATCATTTATTCCCAGATGATAGCATCACTGACAGATCTTCAAGATTCTTAGCAGCTGAAATCGTACGTGAAAAGCTCATGCGCCAAATGGGTGATGAACTCCCTTACTCATCAACTGTAGAAGTTGAGGAGTTTAAGGAAGACAAAGGCTTGTTGCGTATTAGTGCCGCTATCCTAGTTGAGCGCGATGGTCAAAAGAAAATGGTCGTAGGCGCAGGTGGTGCCCGTATCAAGATGATTGGTACTGAAGCTCGTAAGGATATGGAAAAACTCTTTGATAGCAAAGTGTTCTTAAAACTCTTTGTGAAAGTAAAGGCAGGCTGGTCTGATGACGTGCGTGCCTTAAAGAGTTTAGGTTATGCTGATTTTGAGGCTAAATAATGCCGGTATCGCTAGATGGTGAACCTGGCGTAATTTTGCATACAAGGCCATACAAAGAGAATAGTCTCCTAGTAGAGTTATACACTCTAAATTATGGCCGTATCAGTGCTGTAACTAAGCTTTCAAAAAAGGTAGCTTCAAGATCTAAAGGTGTATATCAACCTTTTATCCTACTTAAATTGTCATTAAGACAAGGTCGTGGGCAATTGTGGCAATTAAAAGATGCCTTCTTACAAAGAGTTGCCTTTAATTTTGAAGTCCCTAATGTGTTTATAGCTCAATATTTAAATGAGCTTTTATATTACTTAATTAAAACTCAAGAAAGTGATCCTAAACTTTTTGCCTCCTACATTGAAACTTTAGAAGCACTAGAGCATAAACAAGACATTTTAGTTGCTTTAAGAAAGTTTGAATTAGTGTTAATCGAAAGTTTAGGTTATGCACTTAGTTTTGCCGATGAAAATGGGCATGACATTGAGGAAAATTGCTTATATGAGTATTCTCCAACTGTAGGATTTAAGCTTACAGCTGTTGAAACTCGTAATGCAATCAAAGGCTCTATCATCCAACAAATAGAGCGCAAAGAATACCAAAGTCGTGATGTACTAAGTACATTAAAATCAATCAATATCAGCATCATAACGGCTCTTTTAGGTGGCAGAAAACTTAAGAGCAAAGAGTTATATGCTCAATATTTAGCGGTGTAAATTTTTATGGTAACTTTTTATAAACCAGTTAAAAAAACAGTAGAGAAAAAGGCTGTTAAAGTAACTTGTACGGATTTAGATTTACAAGGTAGAGGAGTTGCCAGAGGCGACAAGTTTGTTTACTTTGTGGATGGTCTAATGCCAGGAGATACAGCAAATGTCTTAACTGATTTAGTCAAAGGCAAAATTGCACAGGCTACTATTACTAAAATTATTACTCCTTCAAAAGATAGATTAAAACCTGATTGTGAATTAAGTGGCACCTGCGGTGGTTGTCCACTTTCACATATCCCTGTAAAAATGCTGTTAGATTCTAAAATCGAAGGTATTAAAAGATTATTTTCAAAAACTCTAAATCAGGAATTTTCAGCTCCAGCTTTTGCTCATACAAGTGATGCTACAGCTTATCGTCGTGCATGTAGATTTGCTATTCGTGGCGACCATGGCAAATTGTATTTAGGTTTTAGACAAGAAAAATCTCACAACTTAGTTAAAGTAACTAAGTGTGTTACTTTAACTGACAGAATCAATGCAGCTATTGAGCCTTTAAATAAAGTTATCAATAAGCTTGAAGGTAAAGCTAATTTAGGTCACATAGAGCTTATCGATTCAGATGGCTTATTAGGTATCTTATTTAGAATTACTAAAACTCTAAGTGATAAAGATACAGCGTTACTTGAAACTGTTGCTACACAGTTAAATGCAGTCATCTCTGTAGTTGAACCATATAAAGATCCTTTAGCTATCACTAAAATTGAGACTACTCGTGAACGTATTATTAGTGGCTCTTTAGATTCACTTTATATCAATAGCTTAGGCGTACATATTAAGTGTAAACCATCTTCTTTTGTGCAAGTAAATGCCAAAGTTAATGAGAAAATGCTAAATACTGTATTAGGCATGCTAGCATTAAACTCTGATAGCAAAGTATTAGATTTATTCTGTGGTATTGGTAACTTTACTATGCCAATTGCTAAAACAGGCGCTAGTGTCGTAGGTGTAGATATTGTCTCAAAGATGATTGAGGATGCTAGAAATAACGCTAAAGAGCAAGGCTTATTAAATGCTAAATTTGAAGTAGCTGATCTTGAGGAGTTATTTGAAAATCAATCTTGGGCTAAAGCTCCTTATGATGCGGTGGTAATGGATCCTGGTCGTCAGGGTGCAAAAAGAGCAACTTTGTTCCTAATTAAGAAGAAAGTGAAAAAAATTGTCCTAATTTCATGCAATCCACTAGCTGCTTCTCGTGATACTCTTGAATTGATAAATGCAGGGTATAAAATTGAACAGTGGGGAGTTTGTGACATGTTCCCAAGAACTGCCCATGTAGAAATGATTTTAGAGTTTGTTCTGCAAGATAAAAAAGCCAAAAACAATTAGCTTAATTAAAGGTTAAAAAGCCATGGTAGCTATACGTCAAACCCATAATGCTAGCTTTGATTTTGCTAAGTGGGTCGATGAGTTAAACTTACAAGAAACTCAAAAAGACACCATTCGTAAAACCAATGATTATGTTTTACGTTGTATTCGCAAAAGCGAAGTAGCTGAAGACTTTGTAGATCCTGAAGATCTAGTAGCTAAATTTAACCATCTCTCCTCAGAGATTGTAGGTATTTTAATGACCTTGAATATGGATTTACCATCCCTTCAAGTGTCTATCCTATACCCAGCTTTTGAAAGTGGCTTTATCAACCTTGAATCAGTAGGCGAAGTATTTGGCGATAAGATTTCTAATCTTTTACTTTCAGTAAAAGATATGGAAGCTATCCGCTCTTTGCAAACCCTAACCTCTGACAATGCTACTGAAGAGCAAGTAGATAGAGTACGTCGTATGCTACTTGCCATGGTAAAAGATGTTAGAGCCGTAGTCATTAAGCTTGCTGAGCGTATTGCTACCATTCGTTTTTCTAAAAATGAAGATCCTCAAACTCGCTACACTATTGCCAAAGAGATTTCTAATATTTATGCACCTTTAGCTAACCGCTTAGGTATTGGTCAGTTAAAGTGGGAGCTTGAAGATCTTGCCTTTAAGTTTTTACATCATGACGAATATGCCCAAATTGCCAAAGATTTAGGGGAAAGACGTCTTGATAGAGAAAACTATATCAATGAGTTTGTTCGAAACTTAGAGCAAACCCTACGCAAAGAAGGTATCAATGCTACTGTCTATGGTAGACCTAAGCATATTTATAGTATTTACAAAAAGATGCAAAAAAAGCATCTTAAGTTCAATCAACTCTTTGATATTAGAGCTGTACGTGTTGTTGTAGATACCATAGAAGAGTGTTATGCAGCTTTAGGCATTATCCATACTCATTATGAGCATATTGCTAAAGAATTTGATGACTATATTGCCAATCCAAAACCAAATGGTTACCAATCTATCCATACTGTAGTTTATGGAAAAGAAAGAAAGGTTGTAGAAGTGCAGATAAGAACACAAGCTATGCATCAATTAGCAGAGCTTGGTGTTGCAGCTCACTGGAAATATAAAGAAGGCAATGGTCAAAGCCAAGGTGTTGAAGAGCGT